>Ga0209550_10002980_pt1 | contig 16219 bp, 10 predicted proteins | sample LauGreSuBDMM15SN_2_FD_187567 | JGI IMG/M metagenome (GOLD analysis project Ga0209550, IMG submission 187567) | Freshwater lake microbial communities from Lake Michigan, USA - Su13.BD.MM15.SN (SPAdes) (version 5) | ecosystem: Environmental > Aquatic > Freshwater > Lake | place: Lake Michigan...
GATCTACAATGTATACGTAATCTGCTGCCGTAAGATTTAAACCTACTCCTCCTGCTTTTAATGAAATTAGGAATACCCGACTTTCATCTTTATTTTGAAAATTATCTATCGCTGTTTGTCGATCATTAATACTTGTACTTCCATCAAAATACTCAAACGGCACTCCTGTCTCTATCAATTTATCTTTGATTAACGAAAGCATTCCCAAAAATTGAGAGAATATCAATGCCTTATGCTGACCAATATTTTCCCCTATTTCTCGAGTTAACTCATCAAGCTTGATGGAATGGTTAGGATATTTTTCTTCTTCGTTTAAGATTGCTGGGCTATCACAAATTTGCCTAAGTTTCATCAAGCCTTGCAAAATGGTAAGCTGCGATTTATCAATTCCCTGCTGGTCGATAACCCCCATGATTTTATCTCGATAGCTATTTCTATAGGCGTCATAAATTTTTCGCTGCTCCTTATCCATTTCACAAAATAAAATAGTCTCCGTTTTTTCAGGTAAATCTTTTGCCACTTGTTCTTTGGTCCTACGCAAAATAAAAGGATACAATAATTTTCGGAGATGCTCTTTTTGATCCTGCTCACCAAATTTATCAATGGGGTTAGCAAATTCATTTCTAAAAAAATCCATACTTCCTAGTAATCCAGGATTAAGGAAATTCATTTGTGCGAAAATATCAAAAGTATTATTTTGAAGAGGAGTACCACTCATACAGACTCTATTTTTTGCAATAAGAAGACAAGCTGCCTTTGTTACTTTTGATGCTGGGTTTTTAATTGCCTGACTTTCATCCAATACAACATAATCAAACTCCATTTTCATCAGTAACTGAATGTCACTTCTTAAAGTACCGTAAGTAGTGATAATAATATTTGCATCTTGCAATACTTTCATTTCTTTGGCACGTACACTTCCATGGTGTATCCTCCAACTAAGTTCAGGAGTGAATTTCTTTATCTCGTTTTCCCAGTTATAAATTAAGGTGGTTGGGCACACTACAATTGCAGTTAACTTTCCCTCCTGCGTTTTATAATGCTGTAACATGGTAAGCGCCTGTACGGTTTTACCCAAACCCATATCATCTGCAAGTATACCTCCCCAGCCTACCTCATTTAGATAGTTTAGCCATTGATAACCTGCCGTTTGGTAAGGCCTAAGAATTGCTTGTAAATTAATAGGCACATCAATGGCTGGTATATTTTTAAACTCCCTAATTCGTTCGAATTTTTCATCTAATGCAAAACTCAATTCTGTTGCATCTCGATTTTGATACAACTCATCAATCACACTCATGTGATATTTTGATAAACGAAGCTTGTCGCTTTTTCCATCCCCTACTTTAAATAATAGGGAATATTTTTTTAGCCATTCATCCGGTAATATACCTAAAGTGCCATCACCCAATTGAACAAAGGATTGCTTTGAGGCCAATGCCCTTTTAATATCGATGATTCCTACTCGCTGTCCCTCGAAATCCAATTCCACCTTTGCATCAAACCAATCGAGTCCACTACTTACGTGAATATGTGTAGAGGGCCTTGCTGTATTAAAACGAAAATTTCTTAGTGCCTCAAAACCAAATACAGGCACTTTAGACTCCTTCATCGAATCTACAAACAAGAAAAACCAATTGTTTTTTAAAACCTCCGGACCTTTTAATATTAAACTATTTCCTTCCTCAGGTCTTATAAACTGCGAGTGCAAAGAATTGAGCTGGTCAATAAACCGCTGTTCAGACTCTTTATTTCGATGGACTATTAAAATTTTATCTCCATCAGGTATGGTAATAGTATCCTTGTCCGAAGCCTTTGTTTCAAAACCCTTGTAGGTAAAAATTGGTTGAAATACCAAGTAATCACCCTTTTCCTGCAACATCAATTTTACTTCAGGCTCACCACTCTTTACTTCCTTGATAAGCGATTTGTCAAACTCCACTAGATATTGCTGAGTCAAAGGCATGATAAGCTTTTGCATTTGACTTGACCAGTTTTCTTTGGTAAGTGATAGGTTACCGCTTTTTATAAAACTTTCCGCCTGCAATGCATCTTCAGGTTTTTGCCAGAGGTAAAAAGTATGATTGAATAAATAAAGAATACCGTTACCACATTCATTATCGGTTACAGGCTGTGTAGCTCCGTTTATATTTAACAGACACTGCAGTTCAAACTGAGTTCCCTTTAATGCAATCTTAAACTGGGGTGCTATACAATTTGCACTCAAAGACACTTCTACCAAATTACCGGTTTTGAAAACCTTTTTTTCAGGTAAATAATAGATGAAAAGATTGTTGTTTTGCTCCTCAAATATTTTTTTAAGTTTAGGCTGAAAGTATTCTGTAATCAATAGCCTAGTTTCTTCAGGCAGCTCGTCACCATCGGTTTGAATTATATTTTCCCATATTCCACTAAAAGGGGAATTTCTATTTAGATATTTGTTTACCTCTGACGTCTGCAGTTTACGGATTTGCTGCAAAAGCATTTTATCATCCTCGCTGTATAAGTCAGTATTTACATATTTAGTGAGGTCTAACTTTTCAGCTTTTCCAAGCAATGCATTTTCTTTTTCATCTAGATCCCCCTGTATGGCATCGACTATGAAATAAGGATAGACAGTTGCATTAAAATTAAAAACTACTCCCAGTTTTTTGGTAGCAATGGCAATAACTTCTTGCTCCTCCAACTCTTGAGGTCTAATATCCTGAAAATAAGCAGGCCGTGGAGAATGGCTTGCTGATTGGGCTACTCTTTTAATTGAAGGGTCTAGTAAAGTAAGAAAAGGCTTTCCCTCTTTGTAAATAAATTCAAACTTTCCTGATAAATCATCGGTTAAACTATAACCATAAATCTGTAGGAGCTTATTTTTTTCCTTATCCCAATTGCGAATCGAGTCAAAATAATATTGGCCGTTTTGTCTAAATATTTGAAGAAATAAGATTGTCTTATGAATACATAAGGGATAATTTTTTTCGTTGCATTTACAGGATGTATCAAAATTTCTTTCATCATTTTTTTGAATTACAACTGGAAAAACTTGGCCTTCAATTTTCAATTCTGCTTCTACTCTTTCATTAGCAGAAACTAAAATATTGGCTTTGGTTGTTTCCAGAACCTCTTCGGCAGCTTCGTAAATTTCCGGCGAACAAAGCATCCTAATTGTTTTTAACTCAACGGATTTCATCTTTGCCACAGTATGCCTTTGATTATAAACAGCGCTATTACTGCCCAGCATATTTTTATCAATCAACTCTTGCAGCTGAAAAAGTGCGGCTACTTCGTGGCGACATATATCACCTACATTATAAGGACAACTACAGCGAAGCGATAAAGTTTGAGGGTCTGTGTATTTTTGAAGATTAACTTTATAGTAGGTGCTGTAGATATCATCTTTTACTCTAAATACTACCCCACTTAATAGCTCATCATGCTCTAATAATTCAACGTTTCCAACTCCGTATATTTTTTTTCCTCTTCGGATTACGTCATCAGAACCTGTATTATAAATATGTTTTATTAAATGAGATAGCGCCAAAATAAAGTCCGGTTTAACTGTACAAAGTGAAAATAATATCTCCTTCCTTGGAATGATACATTCAAAAAAGAGCAATTTGCAAAATTAAAGGAAACTGCTTGAAAGAGATGATATCTTTTGAACTTATTGACTAAATAAGTTCTTTTATTAATTTCCCCTCCTTATATAAGCACAATACGTTGGCTACATCGTCAGTTAGGCAGTATCGGATATCTTTTTCAAGCCCTAATCGGGAAAGTCGATTGTAATGAGAAGCGTTTTTATTCTTCATGAATTCAAATAAATCTTCTTTGGCATCCTGGTACATAGTTTCTGCCAATTGAGAAGAATCGCAATTGATATGAAAATGATCTTTAATGCGACTGATTACAGCGCCGGCAAATAGGGTGTCTTCAATATTAATTCTGTCCTTCCATGCGGCACATCCTAATATTACTGGCATATTCATAGCTACCAGGTAATCACAAACAGCTGAAATATTGGGAAATGTACCTGTTATAACCTCCTTTGCTCCCTTATCCAATGCCATATGTAATAATTTTGTACCATTGGTTGTAGTTAGTACTAAAGTTTTACCGCCAATAAATTCTGCTGGATATTCAAAAGGAGAATTTCCATGAGCTAACCCTTCAGCGATTAATCCGTCTCTTTCGCCAGCAGTAATTCCTTCAATTTGTTTGCCCAAACGAATGCATTCGGCAACACTATCTACGGGTATAATATCCTTTGCTCCATTATAAAGTGCGGTTGCAATAGTAGAAGTAGCTCTTAATACATCAATAATTACTACAATGCTGGTACTAACATCGTATAGATTTAGTAAGGCAGGAGATAAGGCAGTAAATAAGGAGGGTTTTTCTTCTTTCATTTATTTTATTTGAGTCAAAATTTCCTTCCACTTGGATGTTTCCGCATATTGCTTAATTATTTCGTTGCGATGCAATAGCAGTTTGTTTATATGATTCTTTATAAATATTTTATCTAATAATTTTCCAATCAAACCAAAAGATGTTTCATATTCAATTATATCAATTAGAAAACTGCCATTTTTAATAGCCTTAAAATAAAGATTGTGTTGAAAACTTGTAAACCCTTTCATTAATAATTGAATGGTAATCTGATGGGGAATATTCAGGCTAATAATTTTAAGTGTTAAATTTCTACTCCTGCTAAAATGCTTGGCTTGATAAACTATTGTGTCATTTTCATTGACTAGACCTGAACTTAGACCTTCAATAAATTTTTCGAAGTTTGCAGAGGAGGATATTTGAAACAGATTAACACTTCGACTTAAATCATATACACGCTTAGCGGGCGCATTAACAAAAGTAGTGACGTGAATCTTTGCCATTTATAATATTAACCGATATTTTTTAGGTCATTTAGACCAACTATATTCAAAAAAATTAGCCTTGAAATACTCATTCCCTTTTTAGCTAATATATTATTCTTTATGCAAAAGGCATTTTAACCACTTTTGCTTTCAATGAGGCGTTGCGAATACTGATATATATTTCACTCCCTATGGATGCAAAATCAGTGGCTACATAACCCATTCCAATGGCTTTACCCAATGAAGGAGATTGCGTTCCAGAAGTAACTTTTCCGATCAGCTGTCCATTTGAATCCATGATTTCATGATCATGCCTAGCAATGCCTCTATCAATCATTTCAAAACCTACCAATTTTTTTGTTACCCCTGCAGACTTTTGATTTTCGAAAAATGATTGGTTGGTGAATTCTTTGGAGAATTTAGTTATCCAGCCCAATCCTGCTTCAAGTGGAGAAGTGGTATCGTCAATATCATTTCCATACAAACAAAATCCCATTTCAAGTCTCAATGTATCCCTTGCTCCTAGTCCGATTGGTTTGATGCCTTGCGATGCACCTGCAGCGAATATTGCATTCCAAATAATATCAGCTGCATTTCCATTGTCCTCAAAATAAATTTCAACTCCTCCAGCACCTGTGTATCCAGTAGCACTTATGATTACATTATCAATTCCGGCAAAATTTGCTCTAATGAAAGTGTAATACTTTAGATTTAAAATATCCGTGTTAGTCAAAGACTGAAGTATTTTGGTTGCATTAGGCCCTTGAACTGCTAATAAGCAAGTTCTATCGGATATATTGTGCATCTCAACATTTTTATCATTGAAACTGCTAATCCAATTCCAGTCTTTGTCTATGTTTCCTGCATTTACAACCAACATATAAGCCTTGTTGGGTTCCAAACAATACACTAATAGGTCATCTACAATACCACCTTGTTTGTTGGGCAGGCAACTATATTGAGCTTGGCCAGCAATCAATTTTGAGGCATCATTGGTCGTAACTCTTTGGATTAAATCCAACGCATTTTCGCCTTTTAAAACAAATTCACCCATATGACTTACATCAAATACACCAGCATTATTTCTAACTGCAGCATGCTCATCGTTGATACCTGAATAACTAATGGGCATATTAAATCCTGCAAATGCTGCCATCTTTGCGCCTAGGGCTTGATGTTTTTCGGTAAAGGGAGTATTTTTCATGAACGCTAGATTATAAAATAATTTTTTATATTTCGAAGACAAATGTAAAATAAAAAAAATTGGCAGCGCCATTTAAAGATAGCCTACCAATAGTAATATGCTCTAATTCAATAATCAACACTGCCAGTTTTAAGTCAGGATATACATAAATAAAAAGAGGCGAAGGGTAAACTCCGCCTCTTTGAGATAATTGATACTTTATATTAGGGGGAAATACATTAATCTATATTGATCAATAAATAATACGGTTTCAACAAATAACCACCCAAAATTTCTGGCACAGTTTTATTGGAAGCTATCTTTTCAAGCTGCTGTTGAATTTCCTTTTTTGCTTTTTGTAATGAATCCCTCTTACGCATTTTATCCCTATCCATGTCTATTTTCGTTCTAATTGAATCTTTACGCTTATCTATTTCTTTATTTAAATCATTACCTTCTGTCATTTGAATGCCATTTATATCAATCGAAATTTTATTTCCATTTTCATCTATATAGACTCCTTTGCCATCAATTTTAATTTTCTTTTTTCCTCCAGTTTTTCTGTCATCAGCTGGCTCTCCATCCAAAGTATAAAGACCATCTGAGTTCATGATATAATCTATATTTTGTCGCCATCCTTTTTCTTCTTGATCATTATTTATATTATCATTGTCCCACCCGTCATTAGAAGAATTATCAAAATGTATTGTATTATTCCAATTCAAACTCCGGTCAACCCTTATTCTTCTTCCTACTGGTACGTAAACGTTTATAATTACACCCTGATTACGAAATTTATTTTTTTGAGTAATGCCAATACCTTTATCTAATTGCAATAGAGAATCTTTTTGTGTTATACTGAAATTGATTAGGTTCGCTATTGTATCTGCTACTCTTCTGTTTCTGCCATTTGCCAATTTTACCATGGTAACCCTAAAACTATCATTAGAAGATTTTAGTATTTTTATTTCTACATTTTTTATAAATAGGGTATCGTCTTCCAAACCAATGTTTTCAAAAGGCGATAGATGAAAGATTTTATTTCGGTTGTACTTATTCTGCAATGTTTGAGAAGTTATTTCAAGTTTATTTACCAAAGGGTTAGATAAATAAATTTCTTGTTCATACAAATTATTAGTACTCCTAAAATCTCTTACTACTCCAGATAATAGACTAATAAAACAAACCCATCCGATCACCCAAAGGCCAATAAAAGTAAATCGCAATACGCTGCGATTAGATTTCATCTTTGCCAAGCGACGTATGATCCAGGTAATAATTCCTATTACGGGTACTGCAATAAAAAGTACCAGCGTTCCCCAAGCAAAAATATTTTGCCAACCTTCCGCTAATAAAAAATCTTTCAATGGAAATACTCCGATAGAGAAAATGGCAAAAGCAAATAAGGCAATCACCAATGCAAAAGCAAAACAGCCTATAATAAAATAAACAAAAGCTTTTACCAGCAATGCTATTATATCAGCGAGAGATATAGCAAATTTTGTCAACAAATTAGTTACTTCTGGACCTATAGTCTTTCTTTTTTCTTCTGCTAAAGACGTAGCTTCTTTACTAAATTTTTCAGCTCTTTGCTGTACCTCTTTCATTTCGCCAACTACCGAATTCTTAATAGAATGTAAGTCTACTTTTTCACCTTTCATTTCTAATTTTTCGGAAGTATTGTTGGCTTTAGGTATTACCAACCATAAAATAATATAAAGAAATAAGGAGCCTGGACTAAAGGAGAAACTTATAAAATTAGGAAAATCTATAAATCCCCAGTGATTCCAACGAAAAATAAAACTTAAGAATGGGAATAAAAATAATACTCTTGGAATCCAAGCGCTTACTCCAAAGTAATTTCCAATTCCACTGCAAATACCTGCAATTATTTTTTCATCGGGATTCCTAAACAACTTTTTACGGGACGCTCCAATTACTGCAGATGCACTACTAGGTAAGGCTATCCACAAAATCAGGTAAGCTAGCAAGCCAGCGCCAGTAAAAGCAACAAATACAAAAATGATTCTTACCAAAATAGTATCTATTCCAAAGTAATTAGCAATTCCACCACAAACACCTCCAATTAATTTATCGTTCTCATTTCTAAACAATCGCTTAGTATTACCTGAAATGGGAGGAGCTTGATCGGAAGATTTTGAATTTTCATTAGAAGAAGATTTACTAGATCCAACTTCTTCAAGCTCGTCCAATTCCTCTGGCCTACCCATGCTTTTAATGATGGCATTTACATCCTCATCGGTGATACAGGTAGATCCTTTTTTTAATCTTTCTTGAAATAGTTCTCCAATTCGACTTTCAATATCATTTATAATTTCTTCCTTCCCCTCTTCGTTGGCAAAATAACGAGAAAGGCTTTCAGTATAATTTTTAAGTAATTCAAAAGCGGTTACTTCTATGGGTACAACTTGTCCGTGGAAGTTAATATTGATGACTTGCTTCATAGCTGTTTTTTTATGATTGGTAAGTGGATTAGCCACTTCAATTTATAGTAGGGTTGTTTTTATAATTGAATACGAAAAGTTTATTCGGTTGGATTCTCAGGAAAATTTTGATCCTCTTTTGAAACCTGCTCCTCAGTATGGGCTTGTTCAGCATTGGAAAGTTCTTTTACTGCATTGGCCAGTTCATTCCAGGTCGACTCTAATTCTTTATAAAAAGCAGCACCCTTTTCTGTCAAAGAAAAATATTTACGCGGGGGGCCACTATTGCTTTCTATCCAACGGTAAGTAAGAAATTCGGCATTTTTCAACCGAGTAAGCAATGGATATAAGGTACCTTCTAATATGTTTAAATTAGCTGATTTCATTCTCTCAATAATGTCGGAGGGATAAGCCTCCCCTTGCTTGATAATTGAAAGGATACAGAACTCCAAAACTCCTTTTCGCATCTGACTAGCTGTATTATCTATGTTCATACTGTCAATTTTAGTTGTTAAAATGCACCTAAACCAACTGAAAAACAATCTCGCCAATCGCTATCATAAGGTTTATTGATGCTTTAAGATTACAAAGATATAGATTATTTAGTACTATGCAAAACATAATACTATTTATTTTATAGTACTATAAAATAAAACTTAGCTTTTCTGTTGAAATTTATCATTGCAGTGGTCAATAAGGTTGGTTTGGTAAATAATTAGGAATTTGATGAATTGTTAAATAACTAGTCGATCCTTCAAAAAGTCACAATCGCCTATTTGACATCGCTTTTGATCAAAATGAGTCAAAATTTAACTGACAGATATTCAGCTAAATGATTAATATCTCATTTGTATTACTTTTTAGTAAAATAAAAGTTAGTTGCTTAGGATGGAAATTTCATTTGGAATAGAGTGCTTTTACTTTTTTTTCTTGATAAAAAAAAGTAACAAAAAAAATCAATCCGCCGCGGCGGACTAAAATCAAGGAACTCGCGGGTTGAGTAAGTTACTTTAAAGGGCGTGCTCGCTCAGACAGCCTTGATTTTTTAACGGCTGACATTTAAAATTTCTAGCACTTTTTATTCGAGGGCGTTCAAACTACTACTATTTCAAATTGCTTAACCCTGCTTTTTGAGGTTCATATAACTACTTAAACACTCTACTTTTTATTCCTTGAAATTAGCTTTCGTAGAACTTTTGCTAAAAATATAATCCCGGGATAGGGTAGGTGAGGTATAAAAAAATTAGTTGCCTATTGGAAAATCACATAAGTAAGCCAGCTCAATAAATAAGCCAACGCAGTCATATAAACCAATTGTATGGCTGGCCATTTCCAGCTGCGAGTCTCTCTTTTCACTATAGCTAGGGTACTCATACACTGCATAGCCAACATATAAAAAACCATTAAAGATAGTCCAGACGCTAGATTATAAACCTTGGTTCCATCGGCCTTTACAGCCGCTGACATTTTTTGGCGAAGGGTGTTGTTGTTTTCATCTGCATCATCTCCTACACTATAAAGAGTAGCCATAGTGCCTACAAAGACTTCTCTAGCTGCAAAAGAAGTAATTAATGCAATGCCTATTTTCCAATCATAGCCCAAAGGACGAATGGCAGGCTCAATCGCCTTGCCTAAAATTCCAGCAAATGAATTTTCTAATAGCTCCATCTGACGTTTCTTACTCAACTCTTTTTGCTGGTTAGGATTGGTTTGAATGAGTTTTTCATAATGAGCAGATACTGCAGCCATTTTAGTTGGAGGGCCATAGGAACTTAATACCCACAACAACAAACTAATTACCATAATAATTTTGCCCGCCTGAAATACAAATATTTTTGCCTTCTCCACCATTGTAGTCAATGCATTTTTCCATCTTGGGCTACGGTACACCGGTAGTTCTAGAATAAAGAAACTTCTTTCTTTAATATCTATAAACCAACGCATTACAAAAGATACTAGCAATGCCATTATTGTCCCAAGTAAATACAATGCCATCATTACCAAGCCCTGCACACTTAAAAAACCAAAATACAATTTAGAGGGTACTACCAATGCAATTAAAATGGTGTACACTGGTAGTCTAGCACTACAGCTCATTAATGGGGTAACCATTATCGTTAGTAAACGTTCCTTTCTATTCTCAATATTTCTGGCGCTCATAATAGCAGGTACAGCACAAGCCAATCCGCTAATCATCGGCATCACACTTTTTCCATTTAGTCCTACGCTGCGCATTAGTTTATCAGTAAGAAAACTAATACGTGCCATATAACCAGTATCTTCTAACAACGTAATTAGACCAAACAAAATCATTATCTGGGGAATAAAAATAATGATGCCACTCAAGCCCGCCACTACTCCATTAATTAACAAATCGCTCCACCATGCGGCTGGTAAAATATCACCTAGTGTTCCACTCAATTTACTAAAGCTCCACTCGATGGCATCCATTGGAAATTGGGCAATCCAATATACACTTTGAAATAGTAAAAATAAAACAGCCAGTAGGATCAAGTACCCCCATTTTCTATGCAATAAAATATTGTCGAGTTTTTCTGTAAAAATGGTTCGCTGCAAAGGGTCAGCTTCCACCACAGTTTGATTCATAATGTATTTGATACGACTGTAGCGTTGCATTATTTCCTCTGCCTGTGATTTAGTTGGATTAAAACCACTGCCCTCTTCAATTGCCAATATTTTCTTTTGTAAACCCTCTTCTAACTTAAAATGGCTATGGTTAATAAGATAATGCAGCGCGGTATAATCACTTATTCCAGGCAGTAAAGACTTCAATTCGTCTACCGGTTTTTCAGCCAAAGACGCATTATCTATAAACTCGCGAGGAGAAATAAAATTGGAGATGAAAGTTTGCTCAATTACTTTTTTCAATGCAGGAATTCCCTTATTTTTTCTGGGATTGATATTAACTACTTGCACCCCTAATTCTCTTTCCAATCCACTGATATCAATTTCTGTCCCCTTATTCTTAGCCAGGTCAGTCATGGATAATGCCATTACCACTGGAATTTTTAAATCAATAATCTGGGAGCAAAACAATAGGTTTCTTTTCAAGTTGCTAGCATCTGCTACCAATAATACCATGTCGGGCTTGATATCTTCATCTTGCTGAAGTAAAACCTTATAAGCCACCCACTCATCTGACCTCTTTGGATAGAGGCTGTAGGTGCCAGGAAGATCGATTAATGTTGCAGTAAGATTTTCACTTATCTGACATTGCCCAGTTTTTTTATCTACCGTGACCCCAGGAAAATTACCTACCTGCTGATTTAAACCTGTCAAAGCATTAAATAGAGAACTCTTACCACTATTGGGATTTCCGACCAATGCTATGTTAATGTTTTTATTCAAAATAGAAATTAAGCAGTCAACTGATAGATTTATGAAATACAAAAATACCCCCTATCAATGGTATATGGTTACGAAATAAGAAACTAGCTAAATGTAGTAAAAAAGTAACCCCCAAAATAGGAGTAAAACAGAGTTTCGAAATAAAGGCCAACCTATCCCATGAGAACGGAATAGTTGATTGCTCTTTATTAAAAATTTCAAAAAAGATTTATACAAACCATGATTTAAAAAATTTTATTCCCTTTTGACCTTCATAAAAATAATTTACAAGTTGGTTACCATATTAGTCCCCGACTGAACTAACTTCGTACTCTCAATAAAACCAACACATGAAACAACTCTTTTGGCTATTATTAATTTCATTTCATTTTGCTAGTGCACAAAAACTAAAAAAGGCAGATAAGTTGACTTTGTCAAATCTTGAAAAACACGTAACTTATTTAGCGGATGATCAATTAGAGGGTAGAAGAACCGGCACCAAAGGTGAAAAGTTAGCGTATGAATATATCAGTAAAGAATTTGAAAAGGCTGGATTATTACCAAAGGGAGAAAATGAAACTTGGCTTCAGGACTTTGAGGTAAATGATGGGAATGAATTAAATCCTTCTTCGCATTTAATTATCAATGGGAATGATTTAATAGTTAATCAAGATTATTTTCCATTTTCCATCAGTCCTAATGTATCCTTGGAAGCCGCAACTTCTGTTGCACTTCAAGAAAATGATAGTCCCTGGTTTTTTGATATCAAAGAATTAATAGAAGCGATCAAGAAAAATCCGCATACAGATTTAATGGAAAGCATTCAATCAAAAGTGACGGAAGCTGCAAATAAAGGAGCCAATGCGTTTTTTATTTTTAACAGTACTTCGACCAAAGATGAATTAAAATTTGAACCAAAAGTAAAATCTGGCACTGCAAAAATTCCTATCATCTATTTAACCAAGGCTGCCAAAAAAAAATATCTTGTCGACGAAACGGCTACACTAGATATAAAATTGAAAATTACAATTGACAATAAAAAAAGGATTGGCCATAATGTAATTGGATATATCAATAACAATGCACCTACCACCATTGTTATTGGGGCCCATTTCGACCACTTAGGTTATGGAGAAGATCACAATTCACTTTTTGCAGGAACCGTTCCTGAAATTCACAATGGGGCGGATGATAATGCGAGTGGAACTGGGGCACTCATTGAAGTAAGTAAATTACTGAAAGGGAATAAAAAAATTAAAAATAACAACTATCTTTTTATCGCTTTTTCTGGTGAAGAATTAGGCTTATTTGGTTCAAAATATTTTACCGAAAATCCAACCATCGATTTTTCCAAAATCAATTACATGATTAACATGGATATGATTGGAAGGCTCAAAGACAGTACAAAAGGATTAAACATTGGAGGTTATGGCACTTCTCCACAATGGGAAAGCCTGCTGACACAAAAGGATCCATTTTTTAACATTACAAAAGACAGTAGCGGAACTGGTCCAAGTGATCATAGTTCTTTTTATAGAAAAGGAATTCCTGTATTATTTTTCTTCACCGGTACCCATAGTGATTATCACAAACCTTCTGATGATGCAAATAAAATTAATTTTGGCGGTGAGCTACAAATAATAAAATTTATTGCTAGTATAATTGAAAAAGCAAATAACAAAGGGCAATTGCCCTTTACTAAAACTAGGGAAATTCCTATGAGCTCTAAGAGTAGTTTTAAAGTCTCCCTAGGCATCATGCCAGATTACACCTATAGTGGTGAAGGTATCAGAGCAGATGGTGTTACGGATGGTAAATTAGCTCAAAGAATAGGTATAATAGCGGGAGATATTATTTTGCAAATTGGTAATTACACTTTTTCTGATATGCAATCCTACATGGGTACCTTGAATAAATTTTCAAAAGGAGAAGCTGCTAAAGTAAAAGTAAAGAGAGGAAATAAAGAAATATTTTTTGATGTTGTTTTTTAATTTAAAATTTGTTTGCTTAATAGTATAATATCTATAACTTATAAGGATCATTCATATGAAACTTAAAATTGACAACGAAAGTATTGCTCAAGAATTTTTTGAAAATGCTGTTCTTTTAGGAATTGTGGCGCCTATCAAAGACTATCTTTTTAGTTGGCATTTGAACCAAATTTTTGGTTTTAATTTTAGAGTGAACACCGGCATTGAAATAGAATTAGTCAAACAGCAGCGGAAGTATTTTTTTTCTATTTATGAATACACTGTTCCTTCCACCTCTATTACACATTATCTATACAATAATCAGTTTGATGGCGAATATCTTCTACCTGAGTTCAAACATCTTGATTTTGTTTGGTTAATTAAGGGTGAATTTATTGCAGTAGAAGAATTAAAAACTTTAATGAATTCTATCAAATCTATTCCGGGGGTTCAGCTAGTTAACGAAATGACCAATGAGAAAATAAAAAATAAGCAGTACCTGATTTTTTAATAAAATAAATACCTTTTAAAGCTTCAATTTTTATCTAAATTTCAATCATTATGTGGGAAGAAAAAAACAACACGCTGTACAAAAAATTTACGTTTCATAATTTTTCAGAGGCATTTGGATTTATGACCCGTGTAGCAATAGAAGCGGAAAAGATGGATCATCATCCTCTTTGGACCAATGTTTATAACCAGGTAGAAATATGGTTAAGTACGCATGATGCAGGAAATGTAGTAACTGAGAAAGATCGGAAACTTTCCGCAAAAATTGACCAATTGTTATAATGCCCTTAAGTCAATAAAAAGATTTTTTGCTAAAGTAAATTTGTTTTTATTCGCTTTTTACGGTCACTATGGTTTGGTTTTGCTTAACTAAAATACCTACTGGACGAGTAAACGATTCCAATGAATGAAGTTGTAAAATATTTTTCACCTCCTCCACTGCATTTGGATTTACCGCTATTAATAATCCGCCACTGGTTTGCGGATCTGCTAATACTGATTGCTGATAGGCTGTAAGTGGTCCGATTTTTTTGCCATAGCTGTCCCAATTTCTTATAGTTCCTCCTGGTACCGACTTTTGATCTAGGTAATTTGAAAGGTCACTGATAATAACCGGGATATTTTTAAAATCAATTTCAGCACTTAATCCACTCCCTTCAGCCATTTCTACTAGATGACCTAAAAGACCAAATCCTGTTACATCGGTCATTGCAGATACTCCTTCAATCTTTCCAAGTGCTTCACCCACCGCATTTAACTGCATCATTTGTTTCGCTGCTAAGCCTTTATGTTGCTCCAATAGGATCCCTTTTTTTTCTGCAGTTGTCAAAATACCTACGCCCAATGGTTTAGTTAAAAATAAAATATCTCCCTCCTTTGCAAGATTATTTTGCTTGATATTTTTAATACCAACTAAACCATTTACAGCCAATCCAAATATAGGTTCAGGAGAATCAATACTATGACCACCCGCCAGCGGAATACCAGCTTCTTTGCAAATACTCCTACTTCCTTCAATTACTTTTTGAGCAATAGCAGGAGGCAAAATATTAATGGGCCATCCTAAAATAGCGATGGCTAAAATAGGCTTTCCGCCCATGGCGTAAACATCACTGATGGCATTAGCAGAAGCAATTCTACCAAATTCATAAGGGTCGTCCACTATCGGCATAAAAAAATCTGTAGTAGATATTAATGCTGATCCATTTCCAAGATCATACACTGCCGCATCATCTTTGCTATGATTACCAACTATTAATTTATCGTTGTCGGGAGTGGTAATATTACTTGCTAAAATTTCATCCAAAATTTTAGGTGCTATTTTACAACCACATCCTGCTCCATGAGAATATTGAGTAAGTTTTATTGAATCCAGTTGAATGTTTTCCATAATAATTTTTTGTAATAGTATTTTTTATAGTCAGTCTTCACTGTTATTATCAGGCGATTGCTTCATATCCATCACCGATTTTGCTATAGTTTCAATTGCTAGATCATCAAATGAAATGGTAGTCAATAAATCAGCTAACGACTCTCTGTTGTGAAGACCTTTTTCATAATACTTATCATAATATTTTAAAAGTATTCTAAAACATTCCTTGTGATTTTTTTCTAATAAAAAATTAATGGCCAATTTTGTTTCTAAGCCGCCTAATCTTTTTTGAATTCTAATAATCGCGTTCACTAATTTTTCATTTTCAAATATCCCATACTCTATTGTTAGATAATTTAATCTTTCCTCAAAAGGAATATTGATAAAGGTTAACTTACTTTTACGCATGCTCACCCAAAGAGTACTTGGAATATTTATAAGTCCTATTCGTTGACTTTCGTCTTCGATATAAATAACTTTAGGCTTAGTTAAAGAATTAAAATCTTGATTATTTATTGGATGAG
>Ga0209550_10002981_pt1 | contig 16215 bp, 16 predicted proteins | sample LauGreSuBDMM15SN_2_FD_187567 | JGI IMG/M metagenome (GOLD analysis project Ga0209550, IMG submission 187567) | Freshwater lake microbial communities from Lake Michigan, USA - Su13.BD.MM15.SN (SPAdes) (version 5) | ecosystem: Environmental > Aquatic > Freshwater > Lake | place: Lake Michigan...
GCCTTAGGTTTTCTGACCCCCCACGGCTCCGTGGATTTAACTACCGTTAAATCCTCGTAGCCCGCTCCCCCTCAAGGGGGGAGCTGGATTCCGAAAACGCTGAAAATTCGAGTAATAAATCAAAAAAGTAAAAAATTATGCCCCAAATCCTCTAAGAATTTTAAGATGATTGCGAGGCGGTCGAGAGACGAAAAGCGAAAATAAATTAAAAAATTCATCGAGGATGTCGCGATTCATTCGCTTTCGAAGCGTTTCAACTCCAAGGTAAATTTGCGTAAGCAAATTTAAGTTCGAGCCCCAAATCCTCTAAGAATTTTAAGATGATTACGAAAATTCGAGCCCCAAATCCTCTAAGAATTTTAAGATGATTACGAGGCGGTCGAGAGACGAAAAGCGAAAATGTATTTTAATACATTGAGCTTTGAGGGTTCGAAGATCAACGAAGTAAGAGCTTAAAATTCGACGAGGATTGGTTGGGGCGGCAGGATTCGAACCTACGGGTGGCGGTATCAAAAACCGCTGCCTTACCACTTGGCTACGCCCCAAAATGCATGTTTTTTCTAGAAAACTCGAAAAAATGAGTTGCTATTTATAAAATTTTTTAAATTTCAAGTCAAGTGAGAATGTGATTTAATAAGCTAAAGCTCTTCTAATCAAAAGCGCAATTTAACTTTAAAATTAAAATAAATTTGATTTATTTTAAGTTACATATCGAGCAATTCGGATTTTTATTTAGAATTGTTTTGCGAAAATCATTTTTTAAAAAATCAAAAATTAAAATTTTGCCAGAAATATCTTCGCCGATTTTTAAAATTTCTTTAATTGCGTAGGTCGCTTGCATAGCTCCTAAAGTCCCAGCTACCGCGCCTAAAATGCCTTTTTCGCTCAATGGTAATTCAAATTTTTCATCCACAATATTTGGATTAAAACACGCATAACAAGGTTGATTATTTTCGTAAGATTTAAAAATACTTAATTGCCCTTGGAATCCTTTAACTGCGCCAAAAACCAAAGGTTTTTTTTGCTCAAAACACACTTGATTAATTATAAAACGGCTTGGAAAATTATCGGTGGCATCAACGATAATTTCGTAATCTTTGACGAGCTTGGTTAAATTATTATAATCGGCGCGAATTGGATAAACTTCCAGATTTAAATCAGGATTTAATTTGCGCAATTTTTCTTCAGCGCTATGAACTTTTTGAATATTTAATTTACTAAAATCGTGAATTATTTGGCGTTGTAAATTTGATAATTCGACTTTGTCATTATCAATAATTCCAATATTGCCAACTCCAGCGCAGACTAGATATTGTAGCAACGCAGAGCCAAGTCCGCCAGCGCCAATCACCAAAATTTTGCTTAGTAATAATTTTTGTTGTCCAACTTCGCCAATTTCATTAAGTAAAATATTGCGCGAATAAAGTTCGAGTTGTTGAGGGTTAAGCATGTTAGATTTTTATTTCATTAAAAAATTCATCCGCCGATTTTTTTATGGCTAAAATTTCTTGCTCAGATTTACGCTTTAAATTGGCGTAAGGATAAAAAAGTCGTGCGTTATTTTTGAGTAATTTTTCATTTTTAATTAAAAAATTCCAATATAAATAATTAAATGGACAAGCATTTTTAACCAGCGAATTTTCGTTAGTAGCTTTTTTTACATCAAAATAACAATTTTTACAAAAATCCGACATTTTGTTAATGTAATTTCCACTAGAGCAATAAGGCTTTGAAGCCACAATTCCACCATCGGCATAAATTGCCATACCGCGCGTATTTGGCATTTCAACCCACTCAAAAGCATCGGCATAAACTCCTAAATACCATTCATCAATTGCATCGGGATTAATTTCAGCAAGCAAAGCAAAATTGCCCGTTATCATCAATCTTTGAATGTGATGGCTGTAAGCGTTTTGGCGTGTTTGTTTAATGGCAATATTTAAACAATTCATTTTGGTTTTATTTTCATCCCAATAAAAATCAGGCAATTTTCGTTGATGATTAAAATAATTTAATTCGCGATATTTTGGCATAAAATGCCAATAAATTCCACGAATATATTCGCGCCAGCCAATGATTTGGCGGATAAATCCTTCGGCGCTTGCAAGATCACAATTACCTTTAAAATATTCTTCTTCGACTTTTTTTGCGCAAGTTAAAGCGTCGAGCAAACCAATATTGATATACATCGAGATGATGCTGTGAAAACCAAAATCAACATCGTGACGCATGGCATCCTGATAATTTCCGAAATTTTTTAGACGATTTTCTAAAAAATCTACAAAATGCAAATTGGCTTCAAAAGCGCTTGTGGCAAAGTTAAAATTGTCTATTTCTCCAAAGTTTTTTGGAAAATTTTTCTTAACCATCGAAATAACTTCCAAAGTAATTTGTGAAGTTTTTAGTTTTAAAATTTTCGGCGGTTGAATTTCGACGGGCATAGTTTGGCGATTTTCTTTATCGTAATTCCATTTGCCTCCGACTGGCTTTAATTCTTGCTTGGTAGCTGTTTTTGCGCGAGGTTTTTTTGGCGATTCCTCCATCAAAATTTTAGTTTTTTTACGCATTTGGTGATAAAAATTTTCAAGCAATAAAGTTTTTTTATCCTTAACAAAATTAGCAAATTCATGATGAGAACAAATGAAGCGATCGTCGTTACGAATTTCTAGAGACATTTTATTTTTTTCTTGAAAATCGTTGAAAAGCTTCAAAACACGATATTCAGAAGGTTCGGTCACGATTATTTTTTTAGGCTTTAATTGTTGATAAAATTTTAAAAGCTCGCCATCAAAACTGCCCCGATTATCTTTGTCATCAAGCTTGGTATAAAAAATTTTATAACCATTTTCTTGTAAATAATTTTTAAAATGACGCATCGCCGAAAAAATTAAAACCAATTTTTTTTGATGATGTGGAGCGTATTTAGCTTCGTCCCAAACCTCTGCCATCAATATTGCATCGAGGTTTTTGTCAAAATCTTGAAGCGAAGAAACGTTCGCAGAAAGTTGGTCGCCTAAAATAAAAATTAAATTGCGCATATTTTTTAGAAAGTTAAAAATGACCTAAAAATTTATAAATTTATGATTAAACTTATACAAAAAAATTGCAAATTCTTAATCACTGGCGCCACCGGATTTATTGGTTCAAAATTATGCCAAGAACTGTTGCAAGACGGCCATCGAATCGTTGCAATTACTCGAAAAAAAAATAAAATTTCAGCGCATGAAAATTTAAAATATATTAATGATTTAGATGAAGAAAATTTTAATTATGATGTCGTAATAAACTTAGCGGGCGCGCCGATTTCAGTTTATTGGACGCAAAAAAATCAACAAGAAATTCGCGATAGTCGCCTCAATATTACACAAGAAATTGTTGAAAAAATTATTAATAGCGAAAATGCGCCAAAACTTTTTATTAGCGGTTCGGCGATTGGAGTTTATGGCACTTCAAATTCAATAATTTTTAGCGAAAATTCGCAACCGACTAAGCAAGATTTATTTTCTCAAAAATTATGCAAAGATTGGGAGGAAATCGCTTTAAAAGCGCAAGATAAAACGCGAGTGGTTTTGCTACGAACTGGTGTAGTTGTAGGCGAGGGTGGTGGCATTATAAAAAAACTTACGCCACCTTTTAAATTGGGACTTGGTGGTAAAATTGGCGATGGAACGCAAATTATGAGCTGGATTCATTTGGATGATGTTGTGGGAATTTTAAATTTAATCATGAATAATTTTTCAATCGCTGGGGCCATTAATTTAGTATCTCCGAACGCATGTTCAAATCATGAATTTTCTCAAAAATTAGCCAAAAAATTTGCGCGCCCATATTTATTTCATATGCCCAAAATAGTTGCTAAAAATCTCTTTGGAAAAATGGGCGAAGAGCTTTTACTTTCTTCACAAAAAATTGCACCGCATAAAGCGGTTGAAAATGGCTATGATTTTAAATTTTCACGAATCGAAGATGCGATTGAAGCACTTTTTAAAGCCTGATTTAGTGCAAATATTTTCTAGCGTAAAATCCTCTTGAACTTATTATCGATTTTGTTATTTTGCTGATGCCGATGTCAACATTTAATTTTATTTAAAATGCATAAAATAATAATTTTTTTAGTGATTTTTTTACTCAGTAAAAATGCTCTTGCCGACTTTGTTCATCCCATGATTTTTGACAAAAAAACTCAAAAGGAAGAGGTGTTGAATTATACCATTTCCAACAAAAAATGTTAAATTAAGCAAAATCTTGATTCTTTTAAAAAACTTACGCAAGCTCAAGATAAAAAAATTATGGATAAGGTGATCGAAGATTATTGTTCCGCAACCCTTGATATGTGTAGCTATTCGACTATTCTTATGATGTATGAGCAAAATCTTAAAGCCAGTAAAAAAGAATTGGAGTGGTAGATTTATTTACCTTCTTTTTTTCTTGGATCGAAATAAAGTAAAATTGGCGCGGAAATATAAATCGAAGAATAAGTTCCAAGAGCGATGCCAAAGAAGGTTGCAACGCTGAAGCTAAACAATGCTTCTCCACCGAAGAAAATCAATGCCAGCAGTGAAATTAAGGTGGTGCTAGCGGTTAAAATGGTTCGACTCAGAGTTGAGTTGGTGCTTGAATTTATGAGAGTTATAAGATCCATTTTTGAAAATTTGCGTAAATTTTCACGAATGCGATCGTAAATTACAACAGAATCATTGATCGAATAACCAATGATGGTAAGGATCGAGGCAATTGAAGTTAAGTTGAATTCCAGACCTGTGATCGAAAAAAATCCAAGAGTAACAATCGCATCGTGAAGAAGGGCGAAAATGCCACCAAGCCCAAATTGCCAATCGAAGCGAATCCAGATATAAATCATTATAAAAATAAATGATAAAAATAAAGCGAGAAAGCCTTTAAAAATCAGTTCAGAGCCGACTTGTGGACCGACGAAATCAATTTTACGATATTCAACTTTATTGAAATTTTCTTCTAAAATATCTTGGATTTTTTTGATTAATTTGTCTTGATTTTGAGAAGCTTTGGAGACGCGAATTAGAACATCGTTTTCTCCGGATTCTTGAATATGAATATCGTCAATTTTGTTAGATAAAACTTCGCGAATTTTAGAAATATCAGGATTGCTCTCGATGCGCGCTTCAATTAAAACGCCACCAGCAAAATCAATTCCATAATTGAGCCCCTTGGTGAAAACCAATATTAGGGAGCCAATCATAAATACAATCGAAAGCACCAAAGCGATTTTATGAATTGACATAAAATCGACTTTGCAATTATTGAGAGAGGCTCTGATCTTGCTAATTATTGACATGATTTGTAGTGGTTAATTTGATAAAATTTATTTTATCAAAAGCTATTTCTTGATTTTACGAATAGCGGTTGAAAGCCTAGAAAGCTTGCGAGAAGCGGTGTTTAGCTTCAAAACTTTTTTGGTTACGCCACGCATGATTTCTGGTTCAAGATTTTTAAAAGCTTCACGAGCTTTTAATTCGTCACCAACTTTAATTGCGCCATCGACTTTTTTAATAAAAGATCTGATACGATTAATGCGAGAAGTGTTGACGATGTTCTTTTTCTCGCTAGAGCGAAAAGCCTTCTTCGCTGATTTAGTGTTAGCCATTTTTAAAAAAAAATTAAGTTAAAAATTTATAAGGTGTCAAAGAATAAAGTGGTTGTTGAATTTAGCAAGAAATTTTCTTTTTATTTGCCATATAAGGTTGTAAAGCTTGCGGAACTTCAATCGAACCATCGTTATTTTGATAATTTTCTAAAATTGCAATAAGGGTGCGTCCAACCGCTAGTGACGAGCCATTTAGGGTATGTACAAAATGACTTTTCCCATCTTTATCTTTATATTTTATATTAGCTCGGCGCGCTTGGAAATCACCGCAATTTGAACAGCTTGAAATTTCGCGATATTTATTTTGCGAAGGAAACCAAACTTCTAAATCATAAGTTTTTTGCGCACAAAAACCCATATCACCCGAGCATAATAAAATTTTACGATAAGGCAAATTAAGTTTTTGTAAAACTTCGCAAGCAATGTTGGTCATTCTTTCATGCTCTTGATTAGAATTTTCTTGTGAAGTTATTGAAACCAATTCAACTTTTTTAAATTGATGTTGACGAATCATGCCTCGAGTATCTTTGCCCGCTGAGCCCGCTTCTCTTCTAAAGCACGGGGTGAAGGCGGTGAAGCGCATTGGTAAATCATTTTCTACAAAAGTTTTTTTGGCAACCAAATTTACCAAAGAGACTTCGGAGGTTGGTATGAGCCAATAGCCATCGGTTGTAATGAAGGCTTCTTCAGAAAATTTTGGCAATTGTCCTGAAAATTTCATGGCTTCGGATTTTACTAAATTTGGTGGCGAAACTTCGGTATAATTATTGGCGGTGGCGATATCGAGCATAAAATTTGAAAGCGCTCTTTCAAGGCGAGCTAAATCGCCACTTAAAGTCGAAAATCTGGCTCCCGACATTTGAGCGGATTGTTCAAAATCAAGCATTTTTAATTTTTCACCAAGATCTTCGTGAGATTTTGGTGAAAAATCAAATTTTCTTGGTTCGCCAAATTTTTCAATTTCAACATTATCATTTTCATCCGCGCCAACTGGCACTTCGTGATAAGGAATATTGGGAATATTTAAAAGTTTTTCATTAAGAACTTCTTCGCTTTCCAAATTTTTTTCAGCATCAATTAAAAGTGCATTAATATTTTTTGATTCTTGCAAAAATGGCGAAGCATCACCATTATTTTTTTTAATGATGGCGATATCTTGCGCCAACTTGTTGCGCTTAGCTTGAAGCTCTTGAATTAAAAAGATTTTTTTGCGTTTTTGTTCGTCGAGAGTAATTAATTCTAAGGCGCGAATGCTTAATTTGCGCGCTTCCATGGCGTTATCGAATTTTTCAGGATTTTCACGAATCCATTTTATATCAATCATAATTTTAACAATTTTAAATTTGGTCGAGGCGTTTTTTACCTTTAAAACCGCCGGCAATTCCCGTGCGCGAAACCGTCGCTAAACCATGATTTTCAAGGATTTTCAAAGCTTCATCAATTTCTTTTGAGGAGCCAATAATTTCAAAAACGGTTGAATCTTCTTCGGTATCAATAATTTGAGAACGAAAATTTTTTAAAGATTTTTGAGCATCGGCAAGTTGTTGTTGAGTGGAAATTATTTGCGCCAAACACAATTCTCTTTCAATATAATCATCATTTTTGCTAAGTTCTGCGGCATTATGCACCGGAACGATTCGGCATAATAATTTACAAATTAAATCAACGGTTTTGTCGGTGCCAAAAGTGGTGATGGTAATTCGTGATAATTTTTTATCTTGAGAAATTGAAGCGACCGATAAAGTTTCAATGTTATAACCGCGCCCTGAAAATAATTCAACGACTCGCGCCAAAGCACCAAATTCGTTATCAATCAAAACTGCAATTACATGTCTTCGAATTTCTGTCATAATAAATTAAGTTAAACCGCGTTAATATCTTTGGTTACATATTGTTTAGCTTGGCTTCCAAGAAGTATTTCATTATGCGATGAGCCAGCAGGAATCATTGGAAAAACATTTTCAGATTGATCAACAATACAATTAAATAAAACTGGTCCGGGATGATTAATCATCTCAAGAATTTTTTCATCAATATGATCGGGCTTGTCGCATTCAATGCCATGGATTCCAAAGCTTTCCGCCAATTTCATAAAATTCGGCAAAGATTCCATGTAAGATTGACTTTCGCGTTTTTCGTAAACCAACTCTTGCCATTGGCGCACCATGCCCATATAGCGATTATTTAAAATGAAAATTTTAACCGGCAAATTATATTGTTTAATGGTCGATAATTCTTGCATATTCATCATAAAACTCGCATCGCCACTAACGCAAATAACTAAATCTTGTGGATTGGCGATTTGCGCACCAATTGCTGCTGGAACTCCGTATCCCATGGTTCCAAGACCGCCTGAAGTAAGCCATTTTTTTGGCTTATCGAATTGAATATATTGCGCCGTCCACATTTGATGTTGTCCAACATCGGTTGAAACAAAAGGTTGAGAATCTTTCGTAAAAAAATTAAGTCTTTCTATTGCATATTCGGGCTTGATAGTTTTTTTTGAAGCCTCGTAAGACAAAGATTTTATTGATTGCCATTTTTGGATTTTTTGCCACCAATCATTGATTTCTTGGCGACGATTACCAATTTTGCGTCGATTGATTTCTTCAAGTAAAGCGTTGATGGCGTTCTTGGCATCAGCATTTATAGCAACATCGACTTTGATTATTTTATCGATTGAACATTCGTCAATATCGATATGAATTTTTTTAGAATCTGGAGAAAAGCCTGAGACTTTGCCTGTAACGCGATCGTCAAAACGAGCGCCGATATTAATCATAACATCGCATTCATGCATAGCCAAGTTGGCTTCGTAGGTTCCATGCATTCCAAGCATGCCAATGAAATGTTTATCGGTTGCGGGAAATGCACCAAGTCCCATAAGCGTGTTAGTAATTGGAAAACCTAAATGGCGCACTAATTTTGCAAGTAAATCACAAGCTTCGTCGCCAGAATTTATAACGCCACCGCCAACATAAAAAATTGGTCGTTTCGCCGAGACAATTAAATCAACAGCTTGAGCGATGTTATCATGATTTAATGAAAATTTTCTTTGCTTAATTTGATAAGATTGGCGATTGATTTCAACCTTGCCTTGATAGATTCCGAAGCTATTTTGGACATCCTTTGGAACATCAATTAAGACTGGACCAGGGCGGTTGGTTCTAGCAATATGAAAGGCTTCGTGAATTATATATCCCAAATCATTAACATTTTTTACCAAATAATTATATTTAGTACAAGAGCGAGTTAAGCCAGTAATGTCAGCTTCTTGAAAGCCATCGGTGCCAATAACGGTTGTTGCAACTTGACCAGAAAAACATACTAAAGGAACTGAATCCATGTAGGCGTCGGTAAGTCCGGTGATGGTGTTTGTAGCACCTGGACCAGAAGTAACGGTGATTACTCCAACTTTTCCAGTTGAGCGCGCATAGCCCTCAGCAGAATGAGCGGCGGCTTGTTCGTGACGGGCAAGAATATGAGTTATGCGATTTTGTAAAAAAAGCGCATCGTAAAATGGTAAAATTGCGCCACCAGGATATCCAAAAATTGTGTCAACACCTTCGTTAATCAAGGCTTTAACAATAATTTCTGCGCCACTAAATTGATTTGTTTCTTTTAGTTTAACCATTGATAAAAAAATTTACAAATTTCTAATAAATCTAATTTAATCATTTAAAACTTTTGTGTTCAAGTAAAAAAATGAATTTGATTTTATCGTTTTTTGATTATAAATTATTTTAGTATCTGCAATTATATAAAAAAAATTTATGAGCTCAGTAATTAATATTGAAAAAATTCTTAAGTCATTACCACATCGCTATCCGTTCCTTTTGGTTGACAAAGTTTTGAGTCTTGAGCCAGGGAAAAATATTATCGCCATTAAAAACGTTACTTTTAACGAACCGCATTTTTTAGGACATTTTCCAGATCATCCAATTATGCCGGGAGTTCTTATTATTGAAGCGATGGCGCAAGCTGGGGCTTTAATGGTCACTTGTCACGATGATTTTAAAGCCGAAGAAAAATTGGTTTATTTCATGTCGATTGATGGTGCTAAGTTCAGAAAGCCAGTTATTCCAGGTGATGTTTTAGAGCTCAGAGTAGAAGCTTTGCATAATCGTGGTGCAGTTTGGAAGCTTGGTGCAAGCGCATTTGTTGATGGCCAAAAAGTTTCCGAAGCGCAACTTTCTGCGATGATTGTCGATAAAGATAAAAAAATTGTTTAAATATGATTCATAAAACCGCCATCGTAAGTGATAAAGCACAAATTTCTAAAAATGTTGAAATAGGTGCCTTTTGTGTAATCGGGGACAATGTTAAAATCGACGAAGGAACAATTTTGAAGAGTCATGTTGTCATCGATGGCAATACCACAATCGGGAAAAATAATATTATTTTTCCATTCGCTACTGTCGGTTTAGTTCCGCAAGATTTAAAATTTGCCGGCGAACAATCGCAATTAATTATTGGCGATAATAACACAATTCGCGAGCATGTAACGATTCATCTTGGCACTCAAGATGGTGGCATGATTACAAAAATCGGCAATAATTGTTTGTTGATGGTCGGGGTTCATATTGCCCACGATTGTTTAATCGGTAATAATGTTATTTTAGCAAATAATGCGACGCTTGCCGGACATGTTCATGTCGGTAACAATGTTGTGATAGGAGGCTTGTCGGCGGTTCATCAATTTGTTAGAATTGGTGGTGGCGCGATGATCGGAGGCATGTCGGGTGTTGAAAATGATGTCATTCCTTTTGGTTTAGTGATGGGTGAAAGAGCTCATTTAGCCGGTATAAATTTGGTGGGGATGAAGCGTCAAAATATTTCGCGCGATGAAATTCATGCTTTAAGAAATTTTTATAAACAAGTTTTTGAAAATGACGGAGATGTTAATTTTCTTAATAGAGTAGCCGAAATTTCTCAAGATTTCTCTCAAAATTCTACCATAAAAGAAGTAATTAATTTTATAAATTCCGAAACATCGCGTTCATTTTGTAAACCCAAAAATCTAAATCAAAATGCGTGAAATTTGTCTTGATACCGAAACCACAGGCCTAGACCCCAAAGACGGACACAAAATTATCGAAATCGCTTGTTTTGAGTTAATCAATAAAGTTAAAACCGGCAAAGTTTTTCATAGCTTCGTCAATCCGCGTCGCGATGTTCCGCATGAAGCCTTTAGAATCCATGGAATTTCCAGTGAATTTTTAAAAGATAAGCCAACTTTTGATTTAGTGGCTGATAAATTTTTAGATTTTATTGGCGATGATATTTTGGTTATTCACAATGCTTCATTTGATATAAAATTTTTGAATTTTGAATTAAATATTCTAAGAAAAAAACCCTTGGAAATGTCTCGTGTTGTTGATAGTTTAATGCTTGCTCGTAAGAAATTTCCCGGTGGACAAAATTCTCTCGATGCACTTTGCAAAAGATTCAATCTTGATTTATCGAAGCGCGAAAAACACGGCGCACTTATTGATACCGAATTATTGTGTAATGTTTATATTGAGTTGATGGGTGGCGCCCAAGAAGGGTTTGGATTTGATAATGTTAAGAAAAATGATAGCGCGAAAAATAATCAAATAGTTGAATTGGTGGTGCTAAAAAATAATAAAAAAATCATTCCTGCTCGAAATTTTGATTTGACGAGCGAGGAGTTAAGAGAGCATGAAGAGTTTATTAAGTTAAACTTTAAAACTAATTTCTGGAATAATGCATCCACTCTTAAATGATGCGACCGAATTTATCAGGTCTCGTCTTTGCGCACCTACTTAAGTAGGCTTACGCAGACTCGCCTTCAAATTCAATCGCCTGATTTAAGATTGGAAGCGTTATTCTGACAGACTCGCAAATTTAGCTTTCAGCTGAATCGCTTAGTCGCGAATGAATCGCGACATCCGCGATGAGTTTTTTGTTTTAGAATTTTTTTGATTTAAATTTTTTCTTTGCTTCGTCGCTTTTCTCAATTGAAAATTTCATTTAGATTTCGAAGACAACTCGCTGATTGAAATAAATATATTTAAAATTAAGATAATAAATATTTAATACACACCAATACACTATAAACCCTTTAACCCGCTTCACCGCAAACATGAAACCCATCTTAACCATTAAAAACATTTTCGATTCCGAGCGTTTAAATTTTATTTTTTACGCAGTTTTATTATTCGTTCTAGGTTGTGCTTTTTATATTTATTTCGAAAAAAATTGCGAATATTATTCTCAATATTTTATTGCAATATTATCTTTTCTAATTTTGATTTGTATCCTTGATTTCAAGTCGTCGCGTTCGGTTTTTTATCTAGCATTAATAATTTTTATTTTAGGAATTTTTTACAGTAAATTTTATATAAAACATTTTGCCAAAAATGAAGTTTTTGAACAAAAATTATATATAAAAGGTGAGGGTAAAATTGTTGGTTTAAAGGAATTTTATAATCCCGTAACTCATTATGCCGGGGTTAATATTTCGCTTGATAATCTAACGATTAATAAATTAAGTTTTCAGAATAAAAAAATTGATAAAGTCAGTAATAAGAAGACTAAAAAGATTAAAAAGAAAAAGAAAAAAGTTAAAAAAAAGTCGAAAAAATCTTTAGAAAAAAAAGTAAAAAAATCTTCGCAAAAAATTTCTAAACAACAAATTAAAAAACAACAAGCCTTTGCTAAAAAAATTTATAAAAATTATGTAAATGTTGTTAATTATCAAGAAGTCGATCGTCATTTTTTAGATTTCAAAAAAAATAATTTTAGTCAAAATTGGATTATTCAAAATAATGAATTTATTCTCCAAAATTCGCCACAAAAAATTTCTCTAAATCTTGCTAAACAATCAACAAAATTTAATGTTAATGACATTTTAAAATTTAATGCAGTCATAGAGCCCCTCGATTTTCAAGACTTCAAAGAAAGTTTTGATTTAAAATTAAGTGCGCGCACAAAAAATATTCAAGCCTTCGGATTTTTTATGGGCGCACCGCAAATTATCAAGCAAAATCAAATCAATTCGGTGGATTCGTGGTTTTTAAATTTACGCGAAACTATCCGTCAAAAAATTCTTAATAATTTGAGCGGAGATGTTGCTAATGTTAGTTTGGCGTTATTGATTGGCGAACAAAAACAAATTTCTAAAAATTTACTTACCGCCATTCGTAATTCGGGTTTGTCGCATTTGCTATCGATTTCGGGCTTTCATTTGTCATTGGCGAGTGCGATTTTTTTTGTGAGTATTCGCTGGCTTTTAGTTAGAATCGAATATATTGCTTTGCGTTTTGATATTAAAAAAATTTCGGCGATTTTTGCGATTCTGGCCAGTTATTTTTATTTGAAAATTGCCGATGCACCCTTGCCGGCGCAACGCGCTTTAATAATGGTGTGGATGGTAATGTTGAGCTTGTTAATAAACCGCAAATTTGATGGCAAAAGAGCATTATTTTTGGCGTTATTTTTGTTGGTTTTATTTAATCCGCACAATCTATTTCAAATCAGTTTTTTATTATCTTTCTTGGCAATTTTGACGATGGTTTGCTATGTCGATTATTTTCGTGAAAAATTTTTTCCCGATGCCAATTTGAAGCTTGAAGATAAATTTATCACGGGGCTTTTAAGTAAAATAAAATTGTATTTTTGTGAAATTTTAATAATTACGGCGATCATTCAAATCGTTACTTTGCCGATTTTAATGAATAGCTTTCAAACCTTTAGTTTTGTAGGTTTCTTTGCAAATTTGGTGGCGATTCCTTTGGTTGGTTTTTTAATAATGCCCTTGGGTTTTTTAGCGTTATTTTTGATGCCATTTTCCATCGAAAATATACCGTTATTTCTAATGAAATATTCAATAGATTTTTTTATTAAAGCGGTTGAGTTTTTCGCGGATTTTAAATTTGCAATTATCACCACTCCTTATTTACCAAAGCTCGGATTGATATTATGTTTGATTTTTGTGGTAATATTTTTTATCGCCAATCATAAATATTTAAAAATTACTATTTTATTATTTTTTATTTTAAGTTTTGCGACAATTTTTTTAAGCAAAAATAATCAAATTATTTTCGAAAAATCACAAAAGTTTTATGCAATTTTTTATAAGGAAAATTTATATTTTTCGAAAAAACTAAAACCTACCAAGCAAGTAAAATCATGGTTTAAACACTTTGAAGTAAAAAATTTTGAATTAATTAAAAAATGTCCAAAAAATAAAAATTTAAACAATCAAATTTGTCAAAAATGTTTTAAAAATTATTGCGAATTATATTTTGAAAATCAGCGAATTTTGGTGTTGACGGGACGCAATAATTTATCAAAAATTTGTCGAAAATTTAAGGCAAAAAAATTTGACGCGGTGGTTAATATGAGCAAGAAATACCAGATTCCACAATGTTTTGTAAAATATAATAATCCTGAAATTATTATTGATAATTCTGATTTTTTATTGAAAGGCTCTAATTTTTTAGAAATAAAAAATAAAAAACTGGCTTATTTTTATAATAACTAAATTTATCGTTAAAAAATCTCTGCAACTAGTGCTACGGAGTCAATCGCTTCAACATTTTCTTTAACATCGTGAACGCGCAAATATTCAACATTTTTTTGTGCCAAATATTGCGAAAGAATCAATGTTTTCGCGGTGCGATCGAGATTTGGTTGTGATGGAATATTAAGTGCATCTAAAAAACTTTTTTTAGAATGTCCGACATAAATTGGTAAATCTAAAACTCGAAAAGCATTGATATTTTTTAAGATGCGAATTGACTGCGTTGAGTTTTTGGCAAAGCCAATTCCGGGATCAAAAATTAATTGTGATTTTTGAATTTTTCGAGCCGTTAAATAATTAATTTTTTGGTGCGCCCAACTAATTATTTCATCGACAACATTTAAATCACGATTGACTATGAGTTCAGGATTGGAGTGGATCGCGAGGTTGTGCATTAAAATCGCCGTTAAATTATTTTGAGCGATGTAATCGATAATTTTTTCGTCGATTAAACCACTTACATCATTAATAATTTCAACGCCAATTTTGTGAGCAAAAATAATGGTTTCTAGGTGATAAGAATCGATGCTAGTTTGAATATTTTTATGGTGAATTTTATTAAAATTTTTAATTGCAAAAATTAATTTTGGCAAAATATTTTCAAGTCGAAGGATTTCTTCTTGAACATTAAGAATTTGTGCATTTGGTCGAGTCGATTCGGCCCCGATATCAATAATATCAGCGCCCGAAATTAACATCTCTTCTAAATAAAAAAGGGCTTTTTTTTCATCAAAATATTTTCCGCCATCAGAAAAAGAATCGGGCGTAAGATTTAAAATGCCAACGATTTTTGATCTCGATTTTACCATTTTCTTTCAAATTTTTTGCGTAAAATTATAGCGCTTAAATTGAGTAAAATCAAAAATGTGAGCAATATTAAAATTGCCCCTGAGGTCTTTTCAACAAAGCCTGCTTCGGGTAAATCTGACCATAAATAAATTTGTACCGCTAATGCCGAAGATGGATCTAAAAAACTTTGTGGAGTATCTGCTATAAAAGCGACCATGCCAATCATCAAGAGTGGTGCGGTTTCCCCTAGTGCTCGCGAAACTGCCAAAATTGTTCCGGTCATTATTCCGGGGACGGAAAGAGGCAATAAATGATGCCAAATTAATTGCATTTTTGAAGCGCCGATTGCCAGCGCGCCATCACGAATTTGATCGGGAATTGAGCGAATGGTGTTGCGAGTGGCGATAATTATTACCGGCAAAACTAGCATAAATAAAGTCATGCCACCAACCAAGCTTGATGAGCGCGGAAAATGCATGAATTGCAAATAAACCGTTAAGCCAAGCAAGCCATAAATAATTGATGGAATGGCTGCCAGATTGTTGATACTAATTTCAATAATGTCGGTGAGGCGATTTTTTGGAGCAAATTCTTCGAGATAAAAAGCGCACATTATGGCGATCGGAAAAGCGCATATTAAAAAAATAATCATAATCATTAAAGAGCCGACGAAACTCGATGCAATTCCCGCTATTTCTGGTTCGCGAGAATCGCCAAATTGAAAAAATTCCCAATTAAAAACCGTTTTTATTTTATTTTGTTCTTGCAGTTTTTTAATCCATAATATTTGATTTTCTTTTAAACCCGAAGAGTTGTTGTGCTTGATAAACATATCAACTTTTGAACTAGCGAAAACCCAATAAACTTGCTTTGAATGCGGATTTTTATTGCCCTCAATCGATTTTTTTAAATCGAGATTACTTGATTTGCTGACGAGTTGATAAAGTAAATTTAAATCAACGATTGAATTAATTTTGGGTTGAATTTCTTTAAGATTTTGTTTGATTATTTGGCGATGGTCGAGAGTTGAAATATCGATTTGATTAGTTAAATCAACTTCAATGCCAATCTTAGTGCTTGTAAATGCGCCATTGCTTTTATAAATAATCATTGCAAAAAGGGCTACTAAAAAAAATAACGAAAAACCGATTGAAATTTTTCCAAGAAAAACAAATCTTTTTTCGCTTTTTTGTCGCTTGTTAATGTTGTTAATTTTAGTTTCAAACATTCTCTAAATTTTTTTGATATATTCTAA
>Ga0209550_10002985_pt1 | contig 16209 bp, 15 predicted proteins | sample LauGreSuBDMM15SN_2_FD_187567 | JGI IMG/M metagenome (GOLD analysis project Ga0209550, IMG submission 187567) | Freshwater lake microbial communities from Lake Michigan, USA - Su13.BD.MM15.SN (SPAdes) (version 5) | ecosystem: Environmental > Aquatic > Freshwater > Lake | place: Lake Michigan...
GGATTCGAATATCAGGAATACATGGTGCGATTTTTCAAGAAACGCACCGGACTTTCCCCGGGGCAGTATCGCCGGAAGAAGCGATTCGACGTCTGACACGCCAACGTGGCGCGCGGATCGGAATCATCTCCGCGCCACCGCGCCATTCAGCGGATGAACTGATCGACGAAGCCGCCCCCGAGGCCGTTGCTTTCATAATGCCGGCGGCATTTCGCGATGCGGGTGAACACATCGTCGTAGCCCGTCGTGTTGCCATCGGGATCGACGTAGATCATCGCGCCGTTGACCTGAAAGAGCGTGATCATCTCCGCCACGCCGGGATCGACGACGAGCGTGTGGGTCTCGCCGGGCGCTTCGTAAACGTAGGAGCCTTCGGTGGCCTTCCAGTTGTGCTCCAGATAGCGCCAACTCCCCTTGATCACGTAGCCGTGCACGGGCTGCGGGTGGCGGTGACGCGACAGCACCCCCGCGCTCTGCACTTTCAACAGATTCACCCAATAGCCCCGCGACGCGCACAGGCACAAGGGACGAAACCACGCCTTCTCGCCCACGGGCACCCACACGCGATCGTCCTCGGGAATGACATCCTTGATGACAATCTCCGGCGGCGACTCGGGCGGCTGGGGGTGCCGGTAGGGAATCCAATTCGGGTCGTTTGAGGGTGAAGGCTGGTTCATGAATTCACTTCCACTTCGGTTTTTCCGTGAGCGAACGACCGGACTCCGGATCAGACGGCCGAGTAGCCGCCATCGACGGGAACAATCGCGCCGGTCATGAAGCGCGCCTCGTCGGAAAGGAGAAACCGGACGACCGATCCGATTTCGTCGGGCAGGCCCCAACGCCGAAGCGGTGTCCGCCGCATGATGGGCATCGCTTGCTGCTCGTTGTCCTGCAGCGGCTGCGTCAGCGGGGTGGCGATCCAACCCGGGGCCACGGCGTTGACGCGGATGTTTTCCTGTGCCCACGCCGCCGCGAGGCTCCTGGTCAATTGCATGACCCCGCCCTTGGACGCGGAGTAGCCCGGCACCAGCGGCGAGCCGAAAAAAGAGAGCATCGATGCGGTGTTGACGATCGCCGCGCCAGTGCGCGCGAACCGGGGCTTCGCCGAAACGCACATGCGCATCGTGCCAACCAGATTTACCTCCAGGGTCCGCCTGAAGCCATCAATCTCAAATTCCGCACCGGCGCGCTGAATGATGCCGGCGCAGTTGACCAGCCCGTGGAGTTCGCCGTCGATCGCGTGGAGCACGGCATCGACGGACGCCTGCTCGGTGACGTCGAGATGAACTGCCGTCACATTTGGGATGGGTTGAAACGACTCGATTTCCGCGGCAGAATTTGTCCCCGCGATCACACGATGTCCCGCCGCGGCGAGCGCGCGGCAAACGCCCGCGCCGATGCCGCTGGTGCCTCCGGTCACGAGGACAAGGGGATTGGTCGCCGGCAAATTCATGGGGAACGCACCATGCATCTGGCGCGGGACGAAAATTCGCAAGGCAGGAAGGGCGGACCACCGAACGCGCCGGCGCGGGCCGATGCGCGGATCATGAAACCTCGCGTTCCGCGCGCGGCGCGGCCAACGCGCGCAGGAGATTGTCCACGGCGGCGTCCATTGCGCGATCCACGCTTTCCTGCGTGAATCCGCCGACGTGGGAGGTGGCGATGACGCGGGAGTGTCTGACCAGCGTGGTGTCCTTGGGCGGCTCTTCGGCAAATACGTCGAGCCCGAGTCCCGCCACATGCCCGCTGTCGAGCGCGCCGAGCATGGCGACGGGATCGATCAGATCGAAGCGCGCGGTGTTCACGACAAACACCCCGCGACGGCACGATGACAGGGCGTTGCGATCGAGGATGGGCCGGCCGTCGGGAGAGGGCGGGCAATGCAGGCTGAGAATTTCCGCACAGCGAAAGACCTCGTCGATCGGGACAAAGCGAAAGAAATCCCCGGGATGGAATTTTCCTTCCGCCACGGGATCGGAGGCGAGGACGTTCATCCCCAGCGCGCCCGCGATGCCGGCGACGATTCTTCCGACGCGGCCGCACCCGATCAGTCCGAGCGAGCGGCCCTCAAGCTCGATGCCCTGGCGGCGAGTCCATTGGTCGCGTTTCAGCGCCGCATCGGTTTGGGAAAGGTCGCGGACGAGGGCGAAGATCAGCGCAAACGTGAGTTCGGCCACTCCCCGCGCGTTGGCCCCCTCTGCGCGCAAGATTGCGATGCCGCGCGAGGCGGCCTCGGTGGCGTCAATGCTGTCGGTGCCGGTTCCATTCCGGCTGATGGCCCGAAGTCCAGACGCGGCTGCCAGCACGCGAGCCGACACGGGCTCCACTCCCGCGAGGTAACCCACGCAGCTTGGGAGCGCGGCGAGCAACTCGTCCTCTGTGGGCTGGCGGCCTGGCGGGCCCAAAATAATTTCGTGTCCCGCCGCGGTGAGACGGCGCAGCGACGGGTGGCCGTGTTGTGTGACCGAGCGGGGCGTGACTAAAATCCGGCCCATGGCTATTCGACCACGGTGGCTCCGTTGCGACAGAAGGCCCGTCGCGGAAATCCTTCCTTCTCGATGTCGCCGTAATTGTGCCCTGCGTCTCCCGGATAAACGCAGAAACTGATCAGCGGCTCTCGGCCGGTGTTGATCGAGCGGTGGCCCCAGTAGGGCGGGACGTAAACCATCCGGCCGGGCTCAAAGCGCTCATAGCGGCACTGGCCGTCAGGTGTCTTCATCATCATCAGACCCTCGCCGCGCAGGGCTAAGTAGATTTCGCCGGTGTTGAGGGCGGTGTGATAGTGGCCCTTGGTCATGAACCACTCTTCGCCGACCAATCCCGGGTGGAGTTTGCTGATGCAATACATCAAGTGGCCGTATTCATGCGGCACCGGCGTCTCGAAGACTTCGTAGTGCGTCGGATTGCCGGCGGCAATCAGGGCGGCCAGCGCTTCGTGGTCGCGATAGTGGCCCTTCATGTCTCCGGCGCGCCGCACAAGACGCGACTTGGGATCATGCATGATTCCTTCGGCCAAGTTAAACGAGACGGCGAAAGGCTGGATAAACGTGGTGGCAGGTTTGATGAAATTCATGGCGGACGTCTCAGCGGGTTTGGGCGGCTATCCGACTTAACGTGTCGAATTCCGGGCCGTGGGTCGGAATCTCGCGGGCGAAGACATCGGAGATGACGCGCGTCCAGCCGTGGATGAAATAAATCCAGCCGTCTTCGATGCGCAGGTGACGCCGCTGTTGCTGGGCGCGGGCCTGATCGAGGAACACTAGATCGCCGCGGTAGTTGAATTCCCAGACGATCGCGTTGGAGGGAAACACCACCGCATCCGTGAGTGGCGAACCGGGGGCGTCTTTGCCCAGCCCAGTGGCATTGACCACCAGCGAGCCTGAGGGGAGGCGAGCGACCAGTTCATCGGCGAGTTGCGGGACCGGCACATGATGGCACGAGAGCGGCACGGTTTCCGGCCACTTGGCGTGCAGGGATGAGAGATGCTCGAGCCGCGGCGTGCTGCGGTTCGCAACGTTGATGCGTGCGGGCCGGTTCGCGCCGTGCTCCGGCTTGGAGAGATGCCAGGCGAGCGCCACGGCCGATCCGCCCGCGCCGAGAATCAGCACCTCCGCGCCGTTGCGCCAATGGCCCGGCGGAAGAAAAGCCTCCAACGCATAGCCGACGGTCCACGGATCGGCGGCGCGGGCGTGCAGGCGCCCGTGGCGCTTGTAGATGCTGCTGATTTCCCCCATCGATGCGGACAGCGGCTCAAGCTCATCGAACTGGTCGCGGCACGCGGAGCAGAGATCAATCTTGTGGGTCGTCACCAACGCTCCGAGCGAAAGCGGATCGCGCTTGATAAAATCCACCGCCTCCCGGTAGCGCGCCGGGTCGTCGTGCAGTTTGAAATCGAACCCACGTAGCTCGCAGTCGCCGAGGCCTAGTTGTTTCGCCCACTCCGGGAAAATCCGGTTGATGGACGACTTTCCGGTGGTGACGCCGATGAAATACATCGTCGGCTTCGTGGCAGGGAGGAAGCGATTGGACATAAACGTCATGGGGTGGCGGCGGTCCATTGGTGCAGTGCCGCCAGGAGATCGGTATAGCGGCGCGCGCGCCGTTGCGACAGATTGGCCGTCGCCGCGTTCGGCGCGAAGCTGCGGCCGAACGCGATCCACTGCGGCAGCGCAGCCTTCAGATCGGGGATGACTCCGGTGCCTAGTCCGGCCAGAAGGGCCGCGCCCATCGGGGCACCGCCGCCCCGTTCAATGGTGACGACCCGGGCTTGCAGGCGGTCAGCCTTGAGCTGGTTCCACGCGGCGCTCTTCTCGCCGCCACCGGTGATGCGAATTTCTCGAACGATGAAGTTTTCCTGCAACCGGCGTGCGGCATCGCGGTAGATTGCATATTCGAGTGCGACACCCTCCAGCATCGCGCGAAACAGGGATGCTTCGGATACATTCCAGTCCAGGCCGACCCATGCCCCCCGCAGGTGGGGCCAAGCCGGGGAGACGCGGCCACCGAGGTGCGGCACGAAAAAAGGCAGCTCGGCGTCGTTGGTGTCGTCCGCTGCGGCCGCATCCAGTTCGGAAAAAGATCGCGTCTGGTTCAGGACTGCGGCCCGGAACCACTCGAGGTTTTGCCCGCCGCCGTTCACATACGCATACGGATGCCAGAGGCCTGGGATCACCGAGCGCCCGCATCCGAGAATTCCGCTGGAGACATCCGGCATGAAGTCGCACGTCGTCGCTGCGAAAACCGAGGCGGTGCCCGCTACATCGACGCAGACCCCGGGCTCGTCGGCGCCGCACGCCAGAAAACTCGCCGCCGTGTCCCCGCAGCCCGCGATCACCGGCGTGCCGGAGCGGAGGCCGCACGCCGTCGCCATAGCAGGCGTCACCGCGCCGACCGCCGACTCCGAGGCAACGATACGCGGGAGCTTCGTGAGCCCTACGTCGAACAATTGGCAGAGCGTCGCATCCCAGCGTTGCGCGCGATTGTCGGCAAATCCTGAAAAATGAAGGTAAGTGGGATCGATGAACGCCTCGTCGGCATTCAATCCGCAAAGCCGCATCGCGACGTAGGCCGCCGGTTGGACGAAGACCTCGATGCGCTCGTAAACCTCGGACCGCTCGTGTTTCCACCACAGGATTTTTGGACCGTGATTGAAACTGGGCGCGTTGCCTGTCTTTTCAAGGACGGCGGTCTTATGTCGACACATCTGCTCGATGTACGGCGAGCACCGGGTGTCGAGCCACGAATCATACGGGGTAACCGCGATGCCGTCGGCCCCGATTCCGATGACTCCCGCCATCTGGCCGGCGATCGCAAGGCCCGCAATCGAGGAAGGATCCGCACCCGACCTGGCGAGGCAGTCGCGGATAGTCGCAATCACCGACGCCAGCTGATCCGCAGGATCCTCCTCCACCGCGCCGAGGGCGGGGTGTTGAGGCTGCGAGCGAACGAACGACTCGGCTAAGCACGCACCGTCTTCGCTGTGCAGGACGGCCTTGGTTCCCTGCGTGCCGAGATCGACTCCAAGAAGCAAACGCACGGTTAAAACGATGTTCAGACCTCGAAAGCGATCCGGGTCTTCAGGCCCCGCGTGGCCATCGCCTGAGTGATCGCCGCCTTCGCCTCCGCGATGGAATGCGTCGAGGTTATCAGGTTCTCAACTTCGATCACCCCGCTGCTAATCAGGTCGAGCGTCTTCTGAAAATGCCGCAGGCTCTGCCGCGTCGTCCCGGTGACGAGCAGTTGCTTGTAATGAATGATGTTGGTGTCCAGCGGCACCACCGAAGCGCCCTTGGGCAGTCCGCCGAAGAAGATTACACGGCCGTTGATCGCCGCCAGTTCGATGGCGCGGGTCTGCATCGCGGCGACCGGGCAGGCGGTGATGATGACATCCGCGCCCTGACCACCGGTGAGTTTTTCCAGTTCGGCCCCGGGATCACCGACGATGGTGATGAAGCTGGCGTCGAGTTGGCGCGCGATCGCGAGCCGCTCCGGATTCACGTCGTTCACGATCACTTTTCCCGCGCCGGCCATCTTGGAAATCTTGGCATGCATCAGCCCGATCGGGCCCGCACCAATAATGAGCACCGTATCGCCGGGGCCGGTGCGCGCCTTTTCGTAGGCGTTGTAAACACAGGCCAGCGGCTCGACCAGTGCAGCGGCGGCGAAGCTGACGTGATCGGCAATCGGGAAAACGTTTCCTTGCAGCACGGCGTCGCGCGGGATGCGCACGAACTCCGCGAAGGCCCCGTGCTCGTGGATACCCAGTGCGCGATAGCCGGTATCGAGATGGCCTTCGCCCGAGACGACGAGCCGGCTCGAAACGGGATTGTAGTTGGGCGCGATGCACACGCGCTGACCGGGCCGTAACGAACGCACGCCCGCACCGACCTCGGCGATGACGCCCGCCATTTCGTGCCCGATAACGAGGGGTTTCTCCGGCGTCGCATACGGATGGCCGTGCTTGAGCATGCGAATATCTGTGCCGCAGATCGAGGCGCTCGCGGTTTGCAGCAGGATTTCCCCCTCACCGATCTCGGGGCGGGGAATATCCTGCACGCGGATGTCGTCTTTAGCGAAGAGGAGGGCGGCTTTCATTTTCAAAGGATGTCGAGGTCGAGGGCGAAGATGGGCGCGATGGTCTCCAAGTCGGCGCGCTGGTGTCCGGTCATGAGGAGGTAGTGGTGCGAGGAGAGTCGCGTCATCAGCCGATGGCCGTCGTTCACGCGCACGATGCCGCCGTTGCGGCAGTCCGAGCCCGGGTATTGCGCGTAGCCCTCCAGTTCGCCCTCCGCGACGGTCATGCGGTCGAAGTTTGAGTGAATCTTGGCCAGCGTGATGTCTCCGGTGGGCAGGCGCGCGTCGATCGCGTTGGCATTGTCGTCGACGATGGAGAGCACCTTGGGCTTCAGCTTCCACTCGGTCGCGAACGATTGCGGGATCACACCCATGTAGCCGCAATGTGCGACCAAGACGTAGTTGCGCGGATCGCCTTTGACGGCGGGAAACTCGGAAATGCGCTCGTGCTTCAACGCGGCGTCGCCGAGCGCGAACGGGTAGAGATTCGTCATCAAAATCGGCGCGCCGAGCGAGCGGTGGAGAATGAGTTTGGTCAGCATCGAGACCGAATCGCCCTCGCAACCCCAGATGATGCCGCTCTCCATGAACAGCCGGTTCCAAGCGAGGCACGGAGTCGTGTCGGAAAAGTGCGACTCGTTCAGACAGTTGATCCCGATCGCGCGGACGTTTCGCTCTCCCGCGAGATCCGCTTTGACCGCCAGATACAGCTTCGTCGAGCTGTTCAGCGAGCGCGGCAGCACACCGTCGACCGGAAGGTCCCAGCCCTTTCTCGCGCTCTCAGCCTCCGCGTCCGAGATGGCTTTGGCACGCAGGCCGAGGTCGCGGTAACTGCGTTTTTCCAGCGTAATTCCGAATTTTTTCACCATCCGCTGGGTGCATTCGTTTTCCCACCAATAGAAGCGCTTGAAGATCGGGGCCTGCTGACCGTCGCCGGGATTGTCCTGGTAGACCACGAACTTGGTCTCCGTGAGTTCGCGCCGGACGCGGATCGCGGCGAGCACCTTGCGGGTTTGAGCGACGGTGTAGGGCGCAAGGGTCGCGACGTTTTGCTCCTTCAGGTAGCTGATCAACTCCCAGTCCCACATCGAAACCGTGCCAAATTCCGACGTGACGATGAGTATCGGCCGGTCGATCGCCTTGAAGTCCACGACGCGGCGATACGCCTCGCCGAGCAGTTGCGGGAAGATGACCGCATCCGCCTTTAGCAGCGGCTGACCGAGGGCCACAGGTGGCAGGAAATTGGCCTCGGCGCCAAAAAGCCCGCGCAGCGCGTCCAATTGCCGATCGAACCCGGCGTCGCGGCCCGGTTCGAAATAGATGGGGAGCAGATCAATCTTCATGATTTTTAGTTTTGGACGGTTTGCACACTGTGCTCGCGGATGGAGGCGTTGCCGGCGGTGACGGACGCCACGGCAGCCCGGCCATCGCGACCGGTGGCGCGGGGCGCGCGCTGCATCCGGATGCAGTCAATGAAATCGATGTCCTCGGCGAGGTAGGCGTCGCGGAACAAATTCGTCCAGGAAACGATGGAGGGCCGGTGGATGGATTTTTCCTTGGTGCAGACGGCCATTTCGTTCCCGTGCAAGGTTCCGATCGTAATCAGGCCGTGGGTGCCGAGGATCTCGCACCGTGCATCGTAGGCGTATTGCACGCCCTGGGCGCCGCTGATGCAGGCCTGCGCCCCGTTGGCCATCCGCGCCGTCAGCAGCACCTGGTCGTAGAAATCGGGAAATTCCTTCAACGCCTCGGGCGTCCGATAGTTGCCCGCGATCGCATAGACCTCCACGAGGTCGCTGCCGGCGAACCATCGCACGGTGTCGAAATCGTGGCTGTTCACCTCGGCGAGCGGGCCGTTGCTCTTCTTGAGGTCGAACATCCAGGGACGCGGGTAGCTCGGTCCGTGGGTGAGTGTCTTGACCTGGACGACGGCACCGATCTCGCCCGCATCGATTCGCGCCTTGGCTTGCACAAAGCTCTCGCTGTAGCGACGCATGAAGCCGATCTGCAGCACGATCCCGGCGTTCCCGGCCGCCGCGATGATCGCGTCGCACTCGGCGACGTTCATTGCCATCGGTTTTTCGCAGAGCACGTGTTTACCTGCGCGGGCCGCCGCGACCGCGATTTCCCGGTGAAACGCAGTGGGCGTGGCAATCACCACGGCCTGCACATCGCTGCGTTCGAGGACCGACTGGTAGTCGGCGAAGCCCAACTCGACGTTCAGCGACTTCTGGGCCTGAGCCAACGATTCGACGACAGGATCGGCAAGGGCGACGAGCCGTGCGCCGGGAACAGAACGTGCGAAATTGCCGGCGTGAATCAGGCCGGCCCGCCCCGTGCCGATGATGGCGATTCCCAGTGGAGATATGTTCATGCTTCGTGGTCCGCAGAATAGCAAAGAGTCGCAGGAAATGGGATGCATTATCACGCAAGTAAATTGACCTTATGCGCAAAGCCACAGAGCCGAGCTTGGATAGCCAATCCAAAGCGAGATGCACCTCCGCATAAACTTGGCCGAATTGGTCGCCGTCTTTGATGCACGGTAATGTCCCGTAGAATGCCTGAACGCGGCGGAGAGCCAGTCGGGGTTGCGCGGCTCAAGGCGATGTCATCGGCGAGCAACACGATGTTAGGATTGTTGGGGGCTCGAGTGCGCATGGGCGGCAATTCTTCACGGGCTGAGCACGAGCAAGAATTGCAGCTGCTGATTGCTGGGTGAAACCGAGAATCTTGGCGCCTCTTCGCCGCGACCTGCCTCACGATTTCAAGCATTGCCGAATTCCTCGTTCCGATAGCCGGCACGAGACTTGAAGTGAAGAATCAGCGCAAGGTAGCATGCGAGCATGATGGCGGGAAACAGCGCCGCAGTGCTGAGTGCGTTCTTCTTCGCACCTGCCTGCACGGCGGCGACGGTCTGCTGATCGGCTGCGGGCGCGGCCTTGAGCTTTGCCTGGTCGAGCGCGCGGTAGGTGCCAAAGACACTGGCCTTTTCCGCACCGAGATAGGTGGCCGCGAGCACCGACCCTCCCGCATGGTCGCGCGCAACAAGGTCGGCCGCAACGCGCTTGTCTTGAATGTTGCCGAGAAATACCATGCCGACACTTAGGCCAAGCATGCCCACGCCGCCAATACAGTTAAGGGTGAGCACCCCGCCTCTCGGAAAACGCTCGGCCACGACGCCGAGCATCGTGGGCCAGAAGAATGTCTTTCCCACTCCGTAAAGAGTCGCCGCGATCAGAATAGTCGCGCCCGCTGCCCGCGAAAGCGTGAGCAAACCGATCACCGCCAGAGCGGCACAACACGCGAGCAGCCCGAGCGGTGAGAGCTTATGCACCAGTGGTCCCGCGAAAAAGCGCAGCACCGTCATGATCGTAGCGGTGTAGACGAGCACCCAGCCCGCGTTGAGCCCGAGTGCGCCCATTTCCGGACCCATCAGTTCCGTGATCCAACTGTCCACCCCAAGCTCAGTCGTCGCGAGCGGCAGCATGATCAGCAGAAGGAAGAAATACACGGGCTGTCCAAGCGATCGCACGCCGAGACCAAATGCGCCCGCGAGAATCGTGGCCGGCAACAGCGGCCAGAGAAACTGTCCGGCCGTCAGGTGCAGGATGCCTTCGCAAACCTGCACGCCGATAAGATATGTCGCTGCAAACATCCCCAGCGCGCCGAAGTCCGCGAGCATCTCGCGATACGACACGCCGGCCGCCACGCGCTCGCTTATCGGAAACTTCTGACCGACCAGCAGCAGCCCGTAGACCACCGTCGGTAGAAAAGTGAGCGCAATTTTTGTCTGCCACGACCAGCCGCTCAGGCCGATGCCGATGACGCCGGCGAGTGCGATGCCGCCGGGCCAGCCGGCATGGAGGATGTTAAGCCATTTGGTTTTTTCGCGGGGATACATTGCGGCGACCGCGGCGTTGATGTAGCTCTCGACCGTGCCGTTGCTGAGGGCGAAAATAAACGTGCCCCAGTAGAGCTGCGACGCGTTCTTCGCCGTCACGAGCATCACAGTGGAGACAAGGTGGCAAAAAAGGCCAAACGCCGCAACGCGCCCGTAGCCGACTTTGTCGATAATGAAGGAGAAAACGAAAATGCTGAAGGCAAACGGCCAGAATCCGACGCCGAGAATGTCCCCTTTCTGCGTCTCGCTGAGATTAAACTCCGTCTGCCACTCGCCGATGACCTGCGCGCGAACGACAAAGCCGAAGGCGCAGGTGACGAGCGCGATGAAACAGCCCCAGAAGAGGCGGGAATTGCGGGGGGAGTCAGGGTTCATGGTGGGACCGCGCGATGCGCGAAGAAATTCCAGGTGGCAGGAAGGCTTGTTCGAAAGGGGCGTGTGGCGTAAAAAGGTAAGGTGCGCCGGGAATGCGCCGAGGGTGTTAACGACGATTCTACGAGCGATGGTAACCGATGTGACAGGACCGAGAGTATCCCACAGGTGCGGCCACGCATATGAACTATTGCGTAATAAAATTGACGGAACACGTATCGCGAAGAGCGAGAATCTGCGCGGCAGCCGCGCGGCGTCCCTCGCGAAGCGGACTGAAATATTTTAGTTTTTCAGAGGGAAAACCGGCCTCTTTGCCAATAGAGACTTGTCGGACTGGCGCGTCGATGTGGGGCACAGAACCGCACCGGTCGGTCCCCGAGTAATCGCGTATAGAAATTGACAATAGATCTCCGGGAAACGTTTGTCCGCCGATCAAAGGATGCCCGCCAGTATCTTTGCTCCACGCACTCTGCAGTTCGACGAAATCAGTTCACCGATAGCACCCCAGTCCTCTCATCATGAAAGTCGGAATCGACAGTTACTGTTATCACCGTTTCTTCGGCGAGGTCTACCCGATGCAGAGCGCGCCGCTGCATCGTTACACGATGGATTCGTTTCTCAACCGGGCGAACGATCTTGGCTGCGACGGCGTGTCGCTCGAGAGCTGCTTCTTCCCGGAGTTCGGGCAGGACTACCTGCGCGGCCTGCGGGGTCGGCTCGATGCGCTGGGCTTTGACCGAGTCTATGCGTGGGGTCACCCGGACGGATTGGAGGCCGGGTCCAACGAGGGGGCAAAAGCCGAGATGATCCGCCATATCGATCATGCCGCGGCGATCGGGGCGCCCGTCATGCGGGTGGTTGGCAGCAGTCTGATGTTTCGGTTCCAGCCACACGAGCCGCAGTTGCAAACGCTCGCGGCATGGTTTCGCGAGGCAGTCGCAATCGCCGAGCGCAAGGGCATCCGCCTCGCGGTCGAAAACCACATCGACTACAACGCGGACGAGATCAAGTGGCTGATCGACGCCGTGGGCTCGGAGTATTTTGGCATCAACCTCGACACGGCGAACTTTATCCGCGTGCTGGACGATCCGGTCGAGGCGACCCGCAAACTCGCGAAGCACGTGTATGCCACCCACGTGAAGGACGTCCTGCCGGTAAAAGGAGTAAGTGTGCGCGAGTGGTATTATTTCTCGTCGGTCGCGGCCGGCACCGGTCTGGTCGACATCGAGGGTGTTGCACAGGTCTTGCACGATAGCGGCTACAAGGGTTTTCTCGCGTTTGAAACGGATATGCCGCACCCCAATTACCGCGACAACGAGGAGGCAATGATCGAGGAAAGCATGCGACACCTAAAGGCGGTCGCGGCTAAATTTCCCCACGTATCCGCATGAAAAAGGAGCTTCGCGTCGCCATCATCGGGCACAACTTCATGGGGAAGGCGCATTCGAACGCCTGGCTGCAAGTTTCGAAATTCTTCGACCCGCCGCTGCGGCCCGTGTTGCAAGTCGCGTGCGGGCGTGACGAGCCCGCCGTGCGGGCCTTCGCGCAACGCTGGGGTTGGCAGCACGTCGAAACGGACTGGCGTCGCGTCATCGCGCGCGACGATGTCGACATCATCGACATTGCGGTGCCGACGCACCTACATCACGACATCGCCGTCGCCGCGGCGCGGGCGGGCAAGCACCTCTTCTGCGAGAAGCCGATGGCGCTCACGGCCGCCGAAGCCGAAAACATGCTCGCCGTGGCGCAGAGCGCGGGGGTGCGCCACTATCTCAACCACAACTACCGACGCTGTCCGGCGGTGCAACTCGCACGCCGCCTCATCGATGAAGGCCGGATCGGCCGGATCTTCCATTGGCGCGGGGCCTACCAGCAGGACTGGATCGTCGATCCTGATTTCCCGCTGACGTGGCAGTTGCAGAAGGAGACTGCGGGCAGCGGGCCACACGCCGATCTGAATTCGCACAGCGTGGATCTGGCGCATTTCCTCGTGGGCGACATCCGGACGGTTTCGTGTCTGACCGCTAACTTCGTGCGCGAGCGGCCCCTGCCGGGGCATGGGGCGACCGCGTTCAGTTCCGGGCTGGGGGTGGTGACGCAAAAAGGAGCCGTGACCGTCGAGGACGCCTCGTTGATGCACGTCGAGTTCGCCTGCGGCGCCATTGGCAGCTTCGAGTCGAGTCGCTTCGCCACGGGCCGAAAGAATCACAACACTTTCGAGATTTATGGCAGCGAAGGCAGCCTCACATTTGATTTGGAACGTATGAACGAGCTGCAGTTTTTCTCCCGAAGCGATCCCGGCCATGCGCAGGGATTTCGCACCATTCTCGCGACGGAGTCGTCCCACGCCTACGTAGCGAATTGGTGGCCTCCGGGGCACATCATCGGCTACGAGCACGGCTTCGTCCACGGGGTCGTCGATTTTCTCCAAGCCGTCGCAACCGGTGGACCGATCGCGCCCGATTTCTCCGACGGGGTTCGATGCCTCAAGGTGCTCGACGCTGGCCTGCGATCCGCGGCCACCGGGCACCGCGTGAAGGTCGACTGAGTTCGGAGAAATTCTCTCGAGGTGGAACGGCTTGACGTCGAGCCACTCTGCGCAGGACCGACCAGATCAAAGCGAGTCCGGGTCAACTCGCTGATACGATCTGCTGAGGTTTCGACGACGCCCTTAGGGCTATGTAGTCGCAGTCCGCTTCATTTTCGACCCTCGGATATTAATGCTCCCACCGCGCACCAGAGTCCGCGCCCCGCTCCGGCTGCGCCTCAGCCGGTGCGCCGGAATCTTCACCAGCGGATTTTCTAAGATCCAATCCCGCTGCAACGCATATTTGAGAAACGCCGAGATGACGCCACGCCGGTTGTTAAACGTTTTTCGCGCGGGCAGCCCTGATTCGAAATATCCGAGGAGGCGCGAGGCGGTGAGTTCCTCAACCGTCCCCGTCGGAAAGTGCGATTGCAGTCGTTGCAGTTCGCATCGTAGTTGGCGAAGATAGGCTTTGGAGAGCAGGTCCTGCTTATGCTCGTGCCGTTTGGCCGCCTCAAATTCAGTCACCGCTTCAGCGATCAGCTTGCGGCTCGCGGGCTCGCGGTAGTTCGTCAGAGCAAAGTCCACGTAGAACGAAAGCGGGCGGCCACGTTCGGCGATTCGACGAAATGCAACTTCCGCTTCGCGAACTTGATCTTCAGTGAGGCTCGTTGAGACGGACCGCAGGTTTGACGCGAGTTGAAGGGCTTTAATTGTGAGCGCCGCCTGTTCCGCCGCGGCCTCTTCTCTGGTCTTGAAGTTGCGACGTATGCGGTTGCCGTTGAGGTAGCCGTTGACGCGGAATGAGAAAACGCCATTCCGGTTTTTGAACCGGCTGACGGAAAACGAATTTTCGTGCTGCATGCTTAGGTTGCCGCGTCAACTGGGCAACCTAGCTTCTAGGTTTCTCCCCTCAGAGGAGAAAACTGGCGGAGAGGATAGGATTTGAACCTACGGTGGGTTGCCCCACTCCTGATTTCGAGTCAGGTGCGATAGACCACTCTGCCACCTCTCCGTTGAAGGAGGGCAAGGAGTAGGGTGCGGGACGAAAAACGGAAGCCGAAAATGCGGTTCCTCGAGAACGAGTTGCCTGGGGTTGGGTTGGACAGGGCGTGGAGTGGCTCGGAGCGGGGACTTTCCTGCGTGGAAACGGCCGAAAATAGCGACCGATGTGGACCGGAGTATTTGCTGAAGCGCCCACCCGTGAGATTGCCCCATCCCGTCAAAGTCACGCGGGGTTCGCTATCCCACGTTCATGCGCTGGACGACGCGGACGATGGCAGCCACTCGTTCCACAATCAGGGCGCCTTCTCCTCCGCCTTCGGAGCCCCGAACGTGCCCGCCTCTGCCGCCTGCACAAACCCCTCGGTCACTGTCTTGAGCTCCTCCCAACGCGCGCGAATTTTCTTCGCCTCGACCTTTGTAATCACACTGTCCGCGGATGAAATCGCGATCACTGCCAACATGTCCGCAAACTCCTGCACGATGCCATTTGTCAGCGGGATCAGCGCCTGATTCGGCGGCATGTTTTTCGGATTCCGAATGTAAAACCCATTGGCTTGCTCGCACACCCATTGCGCCACCCGCTCATCCTTGGTGATCCGGATGAGCTGCCCCACGCGGTCGAGCGGGCTACCCGTGCCGCTGCCGCTGTCGTCCTCCGGTAACTCGCCCCATTTGTAGATCAGTGAAAGCGACAAACCCATGTCCGCCGCAATGTGTTTCGCACTGGTCCTCTTCAGGACCTCTTTCATCACCTCGTGAGATTCCATAGTGGGTCTACGAAAGCTGCCAAGCCTCTGTTGTGATGCAATATTTTAAGTGATTCTGATCGATTTCATACTTTACCCGCCAGATCGCCGCGCTCCGTGGCCCGATAAATTCCGCGTTTCCTCAGCCACCGGTTTTTGCTCACGCCGCCGGTTTTAAGTTTTTATGCTCATTCGTTTTCAAGATCCGGTTAACCGGCGCAGAGACGGCAGCATCCGTGCAGGTGATTTCCCGGCCTTAAATCCCTTCACCTATCCACGGTGTTCGGGCCGCCGGCACAGGAGAGCAGAGGCGAAGATCATTTGGGGATTTGGCATGCACCGCGTAAGTGTCACCCGAGAGGTGATACCAACGTCCTTTGGTTTCTAGACTGTAGGCCGAGTTGCCATTCGTGCCGTCAGTGGCGACGCCTTGGGGAAAGCGGAAGGACGCCGCGGCAACCGTGCCGTTCGCGGAACCTGCCACGCCTGAACCGGCGAGTGTCGTGACGACGCCGGCGGCAGTGACTTTGCGGATGGTGTGATTGCCCGCGTCCGCCACGTAGATATTTCCCGTGCTATCCACAGCGACGCTGGCGAGCGCATTGAACCGCGCAGCGGTGCCGATGCCTTCGATGTTCCCCGAGGCGATGGCAGGGCTGCTGCCAGCGAGCGTGCTGATCGCGGTCTGCGCGATCGCCGAGCTGAGCCCCACGAGGGACACGCCACACGCAAAAAGGATTCGACGCAGGGGTACGAGCGAGCGCGGCGTGAACATGAGGCAACGCAGCCTGATACGCCGACCGTGTGCAATCGGCGAATCCGCCACCGGGATATTTCCGCAAATACAGCATGCGCGCAATCAGGTGTCCGCAGGTTGTCCGCGCAATCTCGGTGGAGTCCTGAATCTCCGGGAAAAACTCCGTGATCATTTCCTGCTCCCGATCGCCCGACACCACCCGGATTATGCCAACAGCTTCAAGGCACCGCAGCTCGCAGAGACGGATTCCGGCAGCCCGGTTGATCGACGCCCCAACCCACCGCGCCTCGGATGAGAGGGCACGCCCAGCCCCACTTCAAACGAATGT
>Ga0209550_10002986_pt1 | contig 16209 bp, 11 predicted proteins | sample LauGreSuBDMM15SN_2_FD_187567 | JGI IMG/M metagenome (GOLD analysis project Ga0209550, IMG submission 187567) | Freshwater lake microbial communities from Lake Michigan, USA - Su13.BD.MM15.SN (SPAdes) (version 5) | ecosystem: Environmental > Aquatic > Freshwater > Lake | place: Lake Michigan...
CTATGGGCGCAGCCTCATTCGCAAGAGCTTCGTCACGAAAGTGGTGTATGTTTTGGACAAAGGTCGAAACTTCACGATAGGCTTTTGTTCGGGGAATGCTCTCCCTAATTGATTTGTCACGTGCCAGCGCTTCTCTAAGAACATCTACTAAAGGGCCGTTTCCAGACAAAAAAACAGCATGTTCTTCAGAATGCTGCTCTGCCCGCGAGGTTGCAATGTTTAATCCAGCAAGTGTCTTACCCGCCCCAGGAACACCAGTAATAAAGCAGATTGCTTTTTTGTTGTTTGCCTTGGCACTGTCAATGATCTGTTGAACCCGTGCCGCTGTTACACCAAGATTATCTGCCCCAGCTTCAGACCTTGTGATTTCCTTAACATCATGTTGTCGGTAAAGGGCTAGGGCTGCTTCGACGATGGTAGGCGTAGGTTGATAGCCTGAAGTCGACCAAGTGGGAATGTCAAATGATCGACCGCGACCCGAGTTAGCTACTAATTCAATTACATTCGTTATCTCTTTTGGTGATATGCACATTGGCTCAGCAACCTGATCAGCACCCCAGCTTAATTTCAAATCAGTTTGAAGATGCGCTGCTGTTGCGATCAAAACAGGAACAACTGGAAGGCTATGACTTCCTTTGTGAAAATTCTTAAGGTCTAGTGAATAGTCAAAAACCTGCTCAATGGCATTCCGGTCAAAGGTATCAGAACCAACCTTGAACTCAATGACAAACACGATTCCGCCAGATGCAATGACAACATCGGCTCTTTTCCCCATTCTGGGAATCGAAAACTCAAAATAAATCCAGCCATCAGTTGCAGCTGATAGATGTTTGCGTAGAAGCTGAATTTGTCCTTGCCATGCATGCTTTTGCTGATGCTCTAAAGAAAAGCCGTGACGCATACTGAGCGCGCCGAGTATCGAATCTTCATCAGCTTTCAAGAAGTCCTGAATATCTGCCGCGTAATATGCGAGGTTTGTCATATGGTCAATGTAAGCGTATCAGATTGATCAGTTTAGGCACCATCGTCGGGGTCAATTTCATGCTCAGGCTCCCATGCCAACAATGGATTCAACTGCACTTCTTGATAAATCTTCGACAAGAACTCTACCCGCTTATCCAAGGCGTCACCAGTCTGGTTGATAAGCGTCTCCCGCAGTGGATGATGACTGCCAATCAGAAATTCATTGCGCGTGTGCAGACGCTCCAAAAGTCTAAGGGACGGGATACGGTCGAACTTTCCACTCACCCCTCTGTTACAAGACTGGCAGGAAAGGACTAAATTGCAAACGCCATCTAAGTTCAAATGCAGATTCGATTGCTTTAACTTGTGGGGGAAAAAGTGATCGACATCCGTGTTGAAGTCCTCACCCAAAAGATGAAGGTTGGCGTTGCAATAAAAACAGCGCCCCTTCTGGTACCCGTTAAGAGCGCCTCTGCTACTTGTTACAGCCTTGCGCCGCTTAGCAGAGTCGAAAGTAAAAATTTCACCAAGTTCGTGATCGTGTTGGACCACCAGGTGGTTTGCAGCGATACCAAGATTCCACGCGGTTTCAACAAGTCGCCATCGTGAGTTGACCTCCTGGGCAATGTTTGTGATTTGCAGGCCTTCAGAGAGCTTTGAAAACTCATCTGTGATTCGTATGCCTTTGTTGACTTTACGCTCGTCAATAAAGAATTTGTGCAGGACTGAACTAGAGCCGATATTGTGAAACGCATCAATTACGTTTTGAAACCCCCCTGCAACCGTTGCCCTCACCAAAGCATCCAGATTTCCATCAGTGTTGTAGCTTTGCACACTTTGCAAAAATTTCCCAGGGTTTGTTCCTTGCTTTGGTGAATGGCTGATGTGCTCTGCAATCGCTTTGCCAAAAGCTGGGGCTAAGTCTTCCAGCTTGACTAATTGCCCTGAACTCGGATTGAGTTGCAGCAAAGATTCAGCTAAGGCAAATTTATACGAGGCTGAGTTCTGTCCATAGAGGATGATTCCACGCCAACAGTCTTCCACTGATGGATTGACTGGGATGAACGTTGGAGCGGCCATCGTAGTCAGTCGCCTGTGAGTTCCATCAATACTGAAATCCATTCGACCGATTCACGGCCCAAGCTGTCGGCGTTTAACCATTTTGATATGAGGCAGAATTCCAGCTGCTCAAAAATAGTTTGCAACCTATCCGATTGATCGGCAATGAATAGCCGCCCGTTGGCATCCCTATTTTCGGTCACAACGTCTAAGCGCTTGCACGGAACAGAGTAAAGAAGCCGACCACCTTTTTTGAGGCACCTTTTAACTGACAGTGCAGCAGGAAAAAGCTGATCTTCAGGAATGTGCATCAACACTGCTGAGCAAAGAATGCCGTCGAACTGACCACCAAAAGGCGGCTCAAAGGTCGGCAATGCGCTTTGAACAATCTTCCCTTTCAACTCAGGATGGACATTTTGACTGAGTTCCACGAATTCAGGCGTGGCGTCAAGCCCAAAGCAGTCATGCCCCAAACTAACCAAGAAGGCGAGATCACGGCCTGATCCACAACCAATATCAAGCAATTTAGAGTTGGCCTTGAATGCGAACTTAAAACTTTCAGAAAGGTTGCTAACCACTGACTCATATCGTGCAGCAACGGCTTGTGCGTTCTCGGAGTAGTAATTGACAGTCTGTTGATCCATCACTCGACTATTACACAATTGATCACGCTCCTTCGCAAAGGTAAGTCAAGCTCACTCTAATTCTGCATATTTGCCATTGAATTAAACACTTATCAGACACAGGCATAAAAAAGCACCGAGCGTTTCCGCTAAGTGCCTGTTTTTATTAGTTTTTCGTAGGCTGTACAAGTTTCGAACTTGTGATCCCTGCAGTGTGAAGGGAGCGCGTACAACAGTTCCGCTGCAGCGGTGTAGTAATGATACTGCAATTCATATTTTGGAAACACTAACTTGGAACTGCAGCATCAGCACTACCTCAGCCTATCTCTACAGCAGACCATCCTTAGCTTGCCTTTTCTCGTGAAATCAACATCATCATGATCTGTGCAGTGCCATCTCCTATCTCAAGGCCCATGACGTCTCGCATACGTTGCTGATGCGGAGAGTCCATCGAGTAACCATAATGTCCATGACTCAATAGACACTGTCTTATTACTTCATATGCTGTGCGAGGCGCAAGCAACTTACACATGGCTGCCTCAGTGGTATGTGGCAAGTTTTGATCGCGCAATCGCAAAGTATAATAACAAAGTTGACGGGCTGCTGCAATTCGCGCCTCTCCTTCAGCCAACGGGAATGAAACACCCTGATGTTGGCTTAACTTGACGCCAAAAGTCTCGCGCCCCCCGACATAAGCCCAAGTCTCATCTAAAGATGCTTGTGCTACACCACAACACTCCAATCCTATTGCTGCACGATTGAAATCGAAACCAGCCATGACTTGCTTGAACCCAGCGCCTTCATCAGCAATTCTATTTTCAACAGGCACTTCAACCTCATCCAGAAATAATGAACCCCGACCGACAACCTTACTTCCAACATCGTTAAAGCGAGTTCGTGATAAGCCTTTGGAGTCTCCACGGACAAAAAAAGCAGTGATTCCGTGCGCGCGTGACTCTTGGGTTCCAGTCCTGGCAAATACGATAAAACCATCCGCTTGATGCGCCATACTAATTGAAGTCTTTTCGCCTGAAAGAAAATATCGATCACCTTTGCGAACTGCTTTAGTTCTCAAATTCCCTGCGTCTGAGCCGCCACTGGGCTCTGTCAATGCAAGACCAATGATAGATTCGCCTGAAATAATGCGAGGCACCCAATACTGAGAAAGTTCTGGTGAAGCACTGTTCGCTAAGATTCGGCCAAGTACTGAGACTGTTGAACAAACATATGCTGCATAATTAAAATCACCATGTGCGAGCGCCTCTCCAATCATTCCGCTAGCAAGAGTTCCAAGACCCATTCCGCCTAATTTTTCTGGTAAGTCAGCACCCAAAAACCCCAAAGAACCCATTTGTCGGACTAAATCGCGATCAAATTTTATTTCGGAGTCGCGCTGAATATAGTTTGGTAAAAGTTGTTCAGTAGCAAATCGCTTAGCCGCCTCCTGCAAAATCTCAAGCGTTTTATCATCAGATCCAATATTTGTATTTTGCATATTTTTATATTTTTATATTTTTATATTTTAGGCATCAACCTGCCATAGTGAGACCGCCACTCACACTCAATACTTGCCCCGTTATAAATCCGCTTTGAGGACTCAGAAAAAATTCAATCGATTCTGCAATTTCGATGGGTGCAGCCAAACGCCGAAAAGGTATAGCACGCGTCATACCATCCCTGATTCGAACTGCCCATTCACTTGTTTGGGCATGCAGCAAAGGCGTATCCGTAGGTCCCGGACATACGCAGTTGACATTGATTTTGTAACGCGCCATCTCCCGCGCTAAGGCTTTGGTGAATGCAATTGTGCCACCCTTACAGGCCGAGTACACAGTTTCGCCCATACTTCCTACGCGTCCTGCATCACTTGCAATATTGACAATTTTCCCACTTAATTGGGGCGTCATAAAATCCAAAACTTGTCGGGTTAAACGAATGGGACCCAACAAATTAATTGCTATTAATTTTTCCCACAAAGCAGGATCGTTTTCAAGAAAAGGCTCTACACGATCCCATCCTGCCGCGTTGACTAATCCATCAATGCGTGTCACTGATGCTCCTACAGACTTCACAAAGTCTGTAATAGATTGAGCTGAAGCTAGATCAAGTCTATGAAAATCAACTGTCAATCCTTTTGCCAAACATTCATCCTTTAGTTTTTCACCGCCTTGTTCGTCGATGTCGCCTACGGTTACCCTGGCACCGTGCTCAGCAAGAAGAATAGCCGTCGCCTTTCCAATTCCGGATGCACCACCGGTCACCAAGATACTCATATTATTAAGTTCCATCTTAATCTTTCATTTAGTTTTAAGATCAGGAAGTTACTCTAAAGGTAAATTAGGTCGCAGTCGTGATGTACCAGTGAAATTTCGGTGGTGTAATCCCATTCCGCCATCTCCACCAAAAATCCATTTCAAGTTCACAATATTCTTTAATTATTAGTCGTATGCTAATTATCTTAAGGTTCGAATTCCTACGGAGATAAAATGACGACTCCATTAACCCCTGCCGCGACAACTCAGCATGGTCGTAACATGCGTAAAGCAGGCTTTTGGCTAGATAAAACAGTTGATAGCTTTTTGAATCATCAGCTAGCTTCAGACCCCAAAAAATTAGCTGTCGTCAGCTATAAAGCAAATAATGAGTCACCCCGAAGAATCTCATACCATGAGCTTGGTCATTTGGTTGATAAAGCTGCAGCAGCACTGAGCGGCCTGGGGGTCAATCGAGGGGATGTTGTGAGTGTTCAACTACCAAATTGCTGGGAATTTGTAGTGATATCACTTGCTTGTGTTCGAATTGGCGCAACCATCAACCCAATCGTGCCAATACTCCGAGAGCGAGAGGTTCGCTTTATGGTGGAGTTTTGTGAAGCCAAAGTACTTATAGTACCCAAAATATTTCGCCAATTCGACCATGCACAAATGGCCCACAATTTACGCGATTCATTACCTCAACTTCAACATGTGATTGTGGTGGGAGAAGACGGGCCTGAAGGTTTTGAGCAAATGCTTATTTCAGGTCATGAAGTCATGCCTTTCGACCCCTTACAACCTCGACTTATGCCAGATGATCTTATGGTCTTGATGTACACATCAGGTACCACGGGTGAGCCAAAGGGAGTAATGCACACCTCAAACACCGTGAATGGCAATGTTCTTCGTTTCGGTAGCGATCTTGGTCTTAACAGCGATGATGTTTTTTTTGGTGCAACACCTGTGGGTCACATGACGGGGTATGGCATTTTTGTAATGCTTCCAATAATGATGGGGAATACCTTGGTTTTGCAAGATATTCATGACCCTCGAACAGGAATTAGAATCATGCATACAGAGAGTGTCACTTTCAGTGCAGGTGCAACGCCATTTCTAGCCGACTTGCTTGACTCTGTCAACTCCGAAGGCATTCGCCCTGCTACTTTACGCAGATTTTATTGTGCTGGTGCGCCCATCCCACCTATTTTGATTCAACGTGCCTGGAACGATCTAAAACTCACTGTCTCATCAGTATGGGGAATGACAGAGATTATTGCTGGAACCATGACCGAACCTAGCAAGATGGAAAAAGCTTGGACAACGGATGGCAGAGCTATACCTGGCATCGAAGTAAAGGTAGTAGACGAGGCTGGAAAATCAATACCTAATGGAGAAACTGGGCGTCTCCTGGTACGTGGTGCATCGATGTTTTGCGGTTATTTAAAACGGCCAGATTTGTATTTGGTAAGCGCAGATGGCTGGTTTGACAGCGGCGATCTGGCTCGAATGGATGAGGAAGGTTACATCCGAATTACGGGCCGAACGAAGGACATCTTAATTCGTGGCGGAGAAAATGTTCCCGTTATCGAAATTGAAAATATTTTGATGAGTCATCCCGCCATTGCCATGGTCGCAATTGTCGGAATTCCTGATGCACGACTGGGTGAGAGAGGTTGCGCGTTTGTAGTGACAAGGCAAGGACAAGACATGAATTTGACTATCATGCAAGCCTATTTAGATACGTTAAATGTGGCCAAACCATTTTGGCCTGAACGGGTTGAATGCGTGGCTGAAATTCCGTGCACCCCCAGTGGTAAAGTACAACGATTTTTGCTCAAGCAAATGGCTTCACAATTTTCGATTGGTTAACTCTACTCAACATTTACAGTAGTATGAATTTACAAATTTAAATTATGTGAATGACTGAGAACACAAATTAAGCAATAGCATCGGACAACTCTTTCCTTAATTTTATTCTTTCAATACCTACAACATCTGCATGCCTTGTGCGGACATGACCAAATCCTCGAATCTTTTCTGGTAAGTTAGCTAAAGAAACAGCAATTTTAATTGACGAAAAATTTGTAGCTTCAAGTATGAGTTGCAAGTCCTCTTCATATGTAGCAATTAAATCAAGCGCAAATACACGTTCTGGCGTGTTGCGAAACGGGTCCAACCAAGATCCCCTAGCCCATCGGAAACGCTGCAAGATTTTCATTGCATTTAAAATCCAGGGGCCAACCTCTCGCTTTTCTATTCTTTCTTTGCCCTTGATCATTTTGGCAAATGGCCAAACACCAAGATGGAAATGCAGTTTGTAACTTCCTTCAAATTGAGCCTCTAAGTTCTGGGTAAATTCTGGAGCGCTGAACAATCGCGCTACTTCGTACTCATCTTTATAGGCCAATAGTTTAAAATATCCTTTTGCTGCTGCAGTGACTAATTCGCCTTGAGCTTTTAAGAAATTGTCTTTCTTTATGACTTTGTGCATCATTTGAATATAAAGATCAGCATAGGCTGAGTCTTGATAAATGAGCAAACGTTTTGAACGATCTGCAATAATTTCCTGATAACCGTTTAACTTCTTTGTACTCATCTCATCAATCGGTTGCGTCATGGACTTATTGGCAAAGCGCTTAACATCTTCAGGATTCAGCGCCATTTTCCGACCCCATTTGAAGCATTCTTGATTAAATTTAACTTCAATTCCAAGGTGTTCAATTGCCTTTTCAATGGATGTCAGGCGAATTGGAACTTTTCCGAGTTGCCACGCATAACCTAATAGAAAAAAGTTAACGGCTATCGCATCTCCCATTAAAGCTGTGGCAATTTGACTTGCTTGAATCGAGTTGACTTGACTGTCAATACGATGCGCAAGACTCCCTAGCAATCCTTCAACATTAGGATTCCAGTCAGGCATCTTCGGGAATTCAGAAGTAGGATTGACATCGGTGTTTGCAACTACATATGTTCGACCTGACGCCATTTTTGATAAGGCTTCTTGTCCTGCTGCAACAATCAAGTCGCACCCTATCACCAAATCAGCTTCTCCAATACCCAAACGCGCATTTCCTGTCAGTGATTGATAAGGAGTGAACCTAATATGAGATATGACAGCACCATACTTTTGAGCCAAACCGGTTATGTCGAGGACACTGGCACCGATATGATCGATTTTGGCAGCTTCAGACAAGACGGCGCTCATACTAACAATGCCAGTCCCACCAATGCCTGCACATAAAATGTTATATCCATTTGGCTGAATTTGAGGTATATCAGGAAGCGGTAATATTTCTACATCTGGACCATCCAAAGAAGCAGTGATTGGTTTTTTAAGTTTGCCGCCAATTACAGTGACAAAGCTTGGGCAAAAACCGTCAACACATGTAAAGTCTTTGTTGCAACTGGATTGATTGACTTTACGCTTGCGCCCTAATTCTGTCTCAAGTGGTTCAATGGACATGCAGTTAGAAGTAATTCCGCAATCACCACAACCTTCACAAACTTCTGAATTGATGAATGTGAACTTTTGAATATCTAAAGCAGGATTTCGTTTTCGCTGGCGACGAAGTTCTGTAGCACAAGCTTGATCGTAAACTAAAACCGATACGCCTTTAAATTCTCTCAACTCTCGTTGCACCGCATCTAGCTCAGAACGTTTATAAACTGGAACATTTAGAGGCAATTGTAAATTTCGGTACTTCGAAAGATCATTGGTGACAACGACAACGCGACCAACCCCCTCAGCCAATACAATTTCAACCACTCTAGGTACTGTTAGATCTCCATCATGAGACTGGCCACCTGTCATGGCCACATAACCATTAAAAAGCACCTTATAGGTAACTCTCATTTTTGCAGCAACTGATTGACGGATTGCTAGGCTTCCAGAGTGGAAAAAAGTCCCGTCACCAATGTTCACAAAGACATGCTTTTCATCTGTGAAGGGGGCCTGGCCAACCCAAAATAAACCTTCTGCGCCCATATGCGTCACAGTAGAGGTATTTTCGGGCCTGATCCACATGGCCATGCCATGGCACCCAATGCCAGCCATACTTCTACTTCCTTCGGGTACTACGGTTGAAGAATTATGTGGGCAGCCTGAACAAAAATTTGGCAATCGAATAGGGCCAAGATTCACGTTCTCTATGTTTAGTACGGCAGGCATTTTTACGTCCGTCAACTTACCAATCGCATTGGCTATGAGTTGGGGGTTCATCTCCCCTGTCATGGGCAACAAGCCAGGCTCATCGTCACCCCCAAACCCCATGGGGTACATTTTGCCAATCACACGAACATAACCAGATAAACCGGCAGCATAGAACATCGCTTTAATCTGATCTTCAAGAAATGGTCTTTTTTCCTCAACCACTAATACGCACTCAAGTCCTTCAACAAAGTCACGCAGAATTTCAGAATCTAGGGGCCAAATCATACCTATTTTTAACAAGCGAATACCAGCATCTTCAGCAGCTTTTAAATCTAAACCAAGTACTTTCAATGCACCCATTACATCCCCCCAGCTCTTTCCTGCAGCAACGATCCCCAACTTCGGCCGTGTTGGATTAAGGTGAATTTGATTCAAACCATTTGCACGAGCAAACACTATGGCAGCAGGCAATTTATGCTCATACAACCTAAATTCCATCTGAAGGGGCGGTTCATGCTGACGAATATGCAACCCCCCTTCAATTTGAGTGGGTAGGGCAGGTGTTTTTAAAGCTCTTAAGGAAGGGTCAAAAATAACTTCGCTACTAACCTCAAGTACATCCGTCACCAATTTGATTGCAACCCAACATCCGCTATATCGACTCATGGCGATTCCAAGAAGACCAAAATCTAATATTTCTTGAACAGTAGAGGGATACAAAATTGGAATCCCGGCCGCCTTAAGTTGCATGTCTGACTGTCCAGCGCGAGAGGACGACTTGGCCTCGTGATCATCTCCTACAAGGGCAATAACGCCACCCTTGGGAGATGTTCCAGCGGTATTTGCGTGTTGAAATGCATCACCACATCTGTCTACACCAGGACTCTTTCCATACCATATGCCAAATACACCTTGAACCTTATCTTGCTCTTGCAAACCTACATATTGGCTTCCCCATAAAGCAGTAGCAGCAAGGTCCTCATTGATTCCTGGTTGGAAGTGAATGTTGGCTTCTAATAATTGCGAACTCAGACGCCAAAGCTCTTGATCGTAACCACCTAATGGAGAGCCTCTGTAGCCGGAAATTAATCCACCAGTTAGAAGTCCTGCTAACTCATCTTGCTTGCGTTGCTCGAGTGGCAACTTGGCAAGAACCTGAGTTCCAGAAAGTAAATGGATCATAGATTCATTACGAAATTTTTTGGAAATCGTTCACTTTAAAAACATCATTCCAAATTGCCGTATCACGTCGCATGAGATCTCCCAATCCTTGGGATGTGCTAGAACGGGCAGTAAGGCCAAAATCATTGAATCGAGCACGAATTTCATCAGTTTTTAAAACTTCAGTTACAGCTATGTTCCATGCTTGAACAATTTGTGCGCTAGCGCCTGCAGGCAAAAATAGTCCAAACCATCCAGATGGAATAGTTGGCAAGCCAAGTTCAGAAAATGTAGGCACCCCAGTGAATTCGGGATGGCCACTACGCTGATCCCCAGTAATGCCTAAGATTCGGGTTCGCCCAGCGCGATGCATGTTTATCATGTCTGGACCAAAGGCATTCATTGCAGCCGCCACATGACCGCCAGCAACCGCAGTCATCAAAGGTGCACCACCCAGAAAAGGAATCATATTAGATTCAAAACCACCTTTCTTACCAAGCATGATGCCGTGGTAGAAGGAAGGGGTTCCCGTACCCGCACACCCTATGGATACATTTTTCGAATTTTGCTTTGCCCAAGACATAAACTCATTTAATGAATTAGGGCCCGGGACTGGGGTAGCAAGAACAAACGGAAAGTCAGCAATCAAAGAAATGGGTAACAAATCTTTCTCAGGATCATAGGGTAATTTTGAATAGGTCACGGCAGAAAGCATCGCCTCACTTACAGAGGCAAGCAGCACAGTTTCTCCATCAGGTGGCATCGATTTAAACTGCGCGGTGCCAACTTGACCTCCAGCGCCAGGACGATTTTGTACGATGATGTTTCTTTTTAGGCTAGCTGAAAGCTTTTCCGCCAGCAGCCTAGCAACCGCATCGGTCAATCCTCCAGGAGGCCAGCTAATTATTATTTTAGAAACAGGAGTTTGCGCTAAAACACCTAGAGAAGTTGCCGCGGTAGGCAGTGCAACTGCGGATTGCAACAATTGACGACGTGTCAAGAATGAATTCATAGTCATCTGAAGCTCCAGTCATGGTAGTGAAAGTAAATTCTAGAGCTACCGAATTCCCCAGAGGTGGAGTAATCATGAATTTAATGTGAAATTTTTTACTACGCTGCTTATTTCAATCTAAATATTAAATTTGAGCTCTCAGGTCAATTGAGACAATTTCTTCATGAAGAAATCATTTTCTATGGCTTTTTGTTTTTCAGGAAGATGGGCGCTAAGCTCCAATCCCTTTCGTAGCAGGCTCTCGGTATCAGATCTAGACTTTCTGGCGGCACTGGTCAATGCTAATTTGGCATAGTGCAGTGCGCGCGTCCACTCATAAACCGCCGCAAAGCGCTCAACCATTTCTACTGCCACGGAATCAACTCGATCGCCCCAAAAAGTTTCAACGGCAAGTACGAAACGTTGATGAACAAAATCACGCTGTGAATGAGACTGGCTTGCCAAAATCAGACGAGCATAAATATTATGTCTAAATGTGTAAATTGGCGTGACACTTCCATCCGGAAAGACATAGAGACTGCTTTCACGCAGCAATTGATCATTGCCACAAATCTTTTTGCAAATTTCCTCAACTTCTAATTGCTGCAGACCAAGCACTTGAGAAACCCCCCATGCACAAAAAGAAGTGCCGCTATTGCTACCGCACTGAAGGATGCTGCTGGCTCGCTCTCCATAGCTAAGAAGTTGTAACTCTAAGGAATGACGTATGACATCAGGAACAGTTCTTTGAAACAATTCAAACTCATTTTCATATCGCGATAGGACACCAATCAAATCGCTGTGTCCACTCTCACGAACTTGGATAATCATGCGCTCAACAAGCGCAGAAATAATCAAAGGATTACCAGCCCCATACATCTCTATGGCCTCCAATGCGCCTCTGGGCAGTGCAACACTGCTATTGAATAAAACAAGACTCTTAACGTCTGCACTTGTTAATGCCTCCAGCCTCAACTCACTCGCAAGGCCATGAACCAGCAGATCGAGCATCAATGTTCTCGCAAGACGACGTACGTCGTTAGTCATACTTGCACTTGAGCTAGCAAGAATCATTAACTTTGCGGGCGAGCTAGCAAAGGCTAAACGAGAAACCGTTTCAATGGTGGCGGCGTCTGCCCACTGAAGGTTCTCGATGACGAGTACAACCGGTCGGAGAAGAGCTTGAGATTCAATGGCACGAAATAAGTATTCGGCTTCGGTCATGCAATCACCGGCAGTTGTATTTACAAAAGGTGTTGTAGATACAATTCGTATCAATTCTCTGACTGGCGAAAATCCAAAAAGAACGTGCTTAGCAGGTGCACAATCAATACGCCAAACTGGATCAGAATTATTAGAAGTTGAATTCAAAAAATCATTGATCAAGCTGGTTTTTCCAATACCAGTTTCACCTGTTATAAAAATAACTTTTTTCTGGGGGCCGTCTATTGCTGCGCGCGCTGTTTTTAATGCAGATGATGCTTTATCGCGTCCCACAAGGTGATTTGATGGTGCTATCGATTTGTCACAATGATCTGGCAGCACGCCGATGAAACAGTATCCAGCTCGCGTGCGCGTTTCTATAAATTTTGGTGCCAGAGCATCATCATGTAGCAGCCGACGTATGTTCTTGATATAGGTTTTTAGTATTTCAGGTTGGACAGACTCATGTTGCCAAACCGCATCTAACAACTCACTGTAGTCCAAGATACGTCCAGGATTGTCGCGAAAATAAATCAACAACTGAAAAACTTTGGGCGGAAGTTTTGTGTATGAATTACCGTGCCATAAAAGCTGATTAGGACGGTCAATAGAAAAACAATCATCTGGATTTGTTGCACCGACAACGAGTTGCTTGCTTTTCATAGGGATTTCCTATCAACATTAACTTTAAACTTTAGTTGATTCACCTCAACATCAAATGCGGATTTACCCTCATATCGCAAATACGGCTCCTTACGCAGACGAGATTTAGCGTTTTCTCTTAAAACTTATAAAAAGATAGGCCAAACTGATCTGAATAAACTTGATTGAGCAATACATATGTGAATGTCTCCCATTGGTTTAGATTTTTCGGAAAGCGTACTAAAACTCAGATTGAAGCTTCACTCTAGGATGAAGGCGCATGATGTAAATAAATTTCTGGTGAAGCTGAGGTGTAATTTTAGATTTTTGCTTTAATAAAAGCTTGAATCAGATCCTTTGTAGCTGTATTCTCAAAACAAGTCTTAACCACACTGGTTTCGCGATCGAAACCAGAGGTATGGATTTCGTTGGCTTCAAAAATTGCTTTTTTCGCTCCAGAAGTTGCATAGGCAGGAAACGTTGCGCATCGATCTGCTATTAACTGAGCTTCTGAAGCCAGTTCATTTGGCTCCACACACCATTGAACAAGACCTATTCGATGAGCTTCAATTCCACTAATCGGCTCCCCTGTTAGTATGAGCCGGCTGGACTGTGCTCGACCGCAAAGCCAAGTAAGACGCTGAGTGCCACCAGCACCAGGTATAAGCCCTAAAGTCACTTCAGGGAAGCCAAACTTTACTTTGGGCGTCGTAATTCTCAGATCGCAAGCTAGAGCCAACTCAAGACCACCTCCTAAGGCATGACCACCAATTTCAGCCATGGTCACCGCAGGTAAATCTTGAATTCTTTGAAATAGAGCCTGATAACTTCGACCTAAAGCTAATTGCTCTTGCATGCTTTTTTGAAAATTTTCAAAGATTTGCTTTAGATCTGCACCGGCTGCAAATAGTTTCTGAAGACTCCGAATTTTCAACACAGACCAATCATCTCGAAGACTCAATTCATCAAGCAGAGCATTGAAACGCTCAACCCACGCCTTGCTCATGGCATTGACTGGCGGGTGACAAAGAGTCAATTCTGCCACGCGCCCAGCTACTTGCAATTCGATCATCCAAAAATTTCCTATTTGGCCATTTTGGAGCGAAAGTTAGGCGGCCGCTTTTCAAGGAAAGCCTGCGTACCTTCTCGAGCTTCATCAGTTTGGTAATAAAGTGCCAGTGCTTGGAGGCCCATATTTCCAATTCCACGAATATTGTCTGAATCTGCATTGAAAGAACGCTTGGCTATTGACAATGCTGTTGGGCTGCGAAGTAACAATTCAGCACACCAAGCATTGACTGTTACATCGAGTTGATCATGAGGTACCACCGCATTGACCAAGCCCATTTGAAGCGCTTGTTCTGCGGTATAGCGGCGGCACATGTACCAAATTTCACGAGCCTTTTTTTCTCCGACTATTCGAGAAAGATATGCAGTACCCCATCCAGGATCGACAGAGCCAACTTTTGGACCCACTTGCCCAAAAATAGCTTTTTCAGAGGCAATGGTCATATCGCAGAGTGTTGCCAATACGTTGCCCCCTCCAATCGCGTATCCCTGAACTCGTGCTATGACAGGAACTCGTGCCTCTCGAATAGCTGTATGGAGTTCTTCGATGGGTATACCCACAACTCCTCGTCCTACATATTTACCCTTGTGGGTAGATTGATCACCACCAGTGCAAAACGCTCTGTCGCCAACGCTACCTATCACAATGACACCTACTTCTGAATTGATATCGGCCATGCGAAAGGCTTGAACCATTTCCTCCACCGTATCAGCTCGAAATGCATTCATGACTGGTTCACGATTGATTGTTATCCGGGCGATACCGCCAGTATCGTCGTACAAGATGTCGTTGAAGCTGGTTGTCATTTAAATTTCCTTTCAAATAGGGGGCAAAAATATCAAAAATTTTACTCTCCATTACCTGAGAGCCATAAAGGGTTTGTCACGCCATGTAAATCGACTCATTCTGCCGAATTTGAAGAACGATACTTCCAACTGAATTTCCAGTAGCAGCCATCGAAAGCGCTTGTCGAAATTCTTCTATTTGAAAATGATGTGCAATTGGGGGGGCTTGAATAGCGCCACGTAAAAATAACTGCAGCAAAGCTTGCTCATTGGCCGTAGCCAACACGGGGAATCGTTTTTCAAATTTTGAAAGCTCTATACCGATCAATGAGGCGCCTTTAAGAAGAGCGAGATTAATGGGTAATGAAGGAATGACGCCAGATGCAAAACCAATCACAAGATGACGACCGCCCAATGCAAGCGAGCGAAAAGCACGCTCTGTGGCATCCCCTCCTACCGGATCCACCACCACGTCAAGGCCACAGCCTGCAGTCCATTGTCGAACTTGCTCTCGCCAATTTTCAGAATGACTATCAATGGCAATTTCAGCGCCATAACGCAAGGCAAGCTCACGCTTTTCGAGAGAAGACGCAGAAGCCATTACTCGGGCGCCCAATGCAGCTGCAATCTGAACGGCAGCAAGACCTACCGCGCCAGCCGCACCCATTACCATGACACGATCTCCAGAGGATAAACCTGATCCTTGTACCAAGGCATGGTAAGCACAAGCAAACCCTCCACGAAATACCGAAGCCTCAGCGAATGGCAGTGAATCGGGGATCTTTAGCACTGAGCTCTCGGTAACATTTATAACTTCAGCGTATTTACCTCCTACACCAACACAGGCAACACGATCGCCGACAGAAAATTTTTCAGCGCCTTGACCTAGACCACATATGACACCAGAGACTTCATTTCCAGGAATAAAGGGTAAATCAACAGCGACTTGGTGGCGGCCACTAGCAATGAGTGCATCGACAAAGGTAACGCCTGCGCAATGAACCTCCACTTGAACCTGTCCAGCTAAAGGCTCAGGGCAACTCAAATTCTGAATTGAAAAATCTTCAAATTGACCGAGCTTGTGCCCAATAATTACTTTCATGATGCGTCTGGAAGGTGCAGAACATTTTTTGCAAGAATATTTTGGGCAGATTTTTGGCAGAATTTTATTGCTAAACATTGCTATATATAAGCAATATAAAATTCTGCTCAAAAATTTACGAAAAAATTAGCATCACATAATTTTGCAACCTTAAAAAAACAATCAGAGCATAATGCTCAGATACGTGAAAAATGGGTCATTTTTCA
>Ga0209550_10002987_pt1 | contig 16209 bp, 11 predicted proteins | sample LauGreSuBDMM15SN_2_FD_187567 | JGI IMG/M metagenome (GOLD analysis project Ga0209550, IMG submission 187567) | Freshwater lake microbial communities from Lake Michigan, USA - Su13.BD.MM15.SN (SPAdes) (version 5) | ecosystem: Environmental > Aquatic > Freshwater > Lake | place: Lake Michigan...
CTCGCAAACATGGGCTTCAGAGAGCGACGTGTGGCCGCCGTTAATGTGGCCGATGATATCGGCGTCGGCCTCAAGTACGACATCTTTGTCGATGAGACCAGAGCCTGGAATCGACGGCCCGCCGGTATGAATGGTGCTTTGGATGCCGTACTTGCGTGCCCAAGCCACCATCTTTTGGGCTTCTTCACCCGCTTTGACTGAACCTAAGCCTACTTCACCCAACAGCTTGACACCGGCCTCAGCCAGTTCTTTGAAGTCTTGCTCGACCATGCCTTGTTCGATGACCGGTGCACCCGCCAAGACTTTGACGCCACCTGGGCGAAAATTATCGAAGGCGCGTTGCGCGGTGATGGCAAGGGCTTTGAGCCCGACGATATCCTTAGGCCGGCCAGGCAAGTGCACCTCGCCCGCTGAAATCATGGTGGTGACACCGCCGTTGAGTGTCGACTCGATCCAGCCGATTTGATTTTGGCGCGGTGTCCAATCGCCAAACACAGGATGCACATGGCTATCAATCAAGCCGGGTGCCACGCAGGTGTTGTGGGCGTCGATGATTGTTTTAGCGTGCGCGATGTCGCAGTCTTTTTCTTTACCGACGGCAACGATCAGCCCATCGTTGATCACAATCGTATCGGCGGACAGAATCGGCTGGTCTAGATCGCCTGACAACAGCAAACCAATATTTTTGATGACGACTTTGCCTGATTTTTCGCTTGCAACGACTTCTGCCATGTTGTTCTCCTGACCGCTTCGATTAATTTGTGATTTAGAAACCGTGCGTTGAGTTCGCTTCTACCTAAATTCGTGATCTTCGCGACGATTCAATCGCCCGCTCTGCGCTCTAACTGTTACGGGACGCTTAATATATTACCTGCGTCTAATGACGCCCATCCCCGTCGAGGTTACACCACGACGGTTCGTTGTACCGCATCAACAACAAAGGCTTCCCACTGTTTAAAGGTGGCCGGCGCTTCTAGATTTTCGCCTAAAAAGGCAGACAATGTGAAACGATTGGATTGGTAAAAATAACCAAGGGCAGCGATCATCATGTACAGATCGCGCGATGATAGGTCTTTTCGAAACACGCCTTGTTCGACGCCGCAGACCAAGACCTGATCCACGACCCCAATGGCGGGTGACGAATATTCGCGCGCTTTGCTGGATTTGGCGATGTGCTTGCCGCCGTGCAAATTTTCGCTGTTGAGCAGTGTCACAAATTCTGGATTTTTTTTGTAATACTGCAAAATGAACTGTACGACTTGCTTGAGCGCCACGAGTGGTTGGGCAGTGTCAAGCTTAAGTGCCGTTTCAGCATCGTTAAAGCGTCGATAGATCTCTTCGAGGGCTGCGACAAACAGGCCCTCTTTATTGCCGAAGTAGTAATAAATCATGCGGTCGTGTGAGTTGGCCGCCTTAGAAATTTGATCGATACTGCCACCATCTAGACCGTGCTTGGCAAAGATTTTGATCGCGGCGCGTAAAATATTTTCGCGTGTGGTTTCAGCCGCACGCTCTCGCACCCCGGTTTTACGCGGCGCTTTGAGAGGGGCTGAAACGCGAGTGCTCATTGCTCGACAAAGGCCCTTTCGATTACGTAGTCGCCTGGTTTGGTGGTATTGCCTTCATTAAAGCCGCGTTGCTCTAGCATGGTTTTCAAATCACGTAATAAACCAGGGCTGCCACAAATCATAATGCGATCTTGCGTACGATCAAGCGCTGGAACACCCAAATCTTTAAAGAGTTTTTCGGTTTCGATCAGAGTCGTGATGCGGCCCATCTGCTTGTATTGTTCGCGCGTGACAGTCGGGTAATAGCGCAACTGTTGACTGACCATTTCACCTAAAAACTCGTGCTTTGGTAGTTCTTGAGTGAGGTAGTCGTGATACGCGAGTTCGGCCACGTCGCGCACTGAATGCACCAAAATCACTTCTTCAAATTTTTCGTAGGTTTCTGGGTCGCGGATCACGCTCAAAAACGGTGCTAAGCCCGTGCCGGACGAGAACATATATAAACGTTTGGCAGGCAATAAATAATCGATGAGCAACGTGCCAGTTGGTTTGCGCCCGACCACGATTGAATCACCCACCTTGATGTGTTGCAGCCTTGAGGTCAGGGGCCCGTCTTCGACTTTGATGCTTAAAAACTCAAGGTGCTCTTCGTAGTTGGCGCTGACGATGCTGTAGGCTCGCAGCAAGGGCTTATCGTTAACGCGCAACCCGATCATTGTGAAATGGCCGTTACTAAAGCGTAAGGATGGATCTCGTGTGGTGGTGAAGCTAAACAGGCGGTCAGTCCAGTGGTGAACGGACAAAACGGTTTCTTCGTTGAAGGCGCTCATGAGTGGTTTGGGTATCAAAATCTTTTGAAGTCAGGGGCAGGCCCAATAAATACATTGCGAGCTTGCGATGGATGCATTAAATTAAACACTAAATGTAGCGAATGCAACACTAAATTGTAGCAAATGCTACATTTATGTTAACCCCTGTGGTGTAATTTAGACAACGAATAAAAGGCAATACGCTTTTCACCCAACTCCACATGACTGAACACACGAAAACCGACGGACTTTCAGAGCAGGGGGTAGCGGCAGCGGCCGAGGGGGGCACGCCTGTCACGCAAGCACGCTCGGCGGGCTCAGCCAAAATCGAGTGTAACGCGTGCCCAGTCTTGTGTCAGATCAGCGTGGGCCGCAGCGGTGCCTGTGATCGCTATGCCAACCAAGAGGGTGTGCTCATTCGGGTAGATCCAGTGTTGGTGCTGAATCGTGCCTTAAAAGCGAACGAGTCGGCGTTGGTACCCTTTGCGCCTGGCGCGTCTGAAGGTGAATGGACAGGCGACCTGATACATGCCAACGATATTTTCATTACCGGCGTGGGGTCATCAACCACCTATCCAGATTACAAGCCGGCGCCGTTTATCGTGGGCTCGCAGATTGATGGTGTCGATATGGTGACGGTTGTCACCGAAGGCATCTTTAGTTATTGCAGCTTAAAAATCAAAATTGATACCGACCGCTATTTGGGGCCTGAGCAGGCCAATGTGCTGTGCCGAGGCGAGGTAGTGGGTCACGTAACCACCGCCGAGTACGGTTCGCAAATGCTCTCTTTGGGTGGCGTGCACCACCTAACGGGAGGCAGTAAAAAAGAGGGCCGCGTCACCATGGAGATGATGCAGGCCCTGGGCAATAAAGAGGCCGCCGAGTTAAATATCGAGGGTGGAGCGAATCTAGTGATTCAGGCTGGGCGCGCGCCGATTGTGAATGGCGTGGTTGAACAGCGCATGCGGGTCGGTTGCGGCTCTGCTGCGATCGGTATTTTTGCGCAACAGTTTTTTGAATTAGCCGACGAGGTCGTGGTGGTGGATGACCACATCACAGGCGTGTTGACCGAGCATCAGGCTGGCTGCTGTTTGAATATGCGCTCGTCAGGGATTTCGATTCGGGGTCGTCGTTCCACCCCTGGTCGCTACTTTCAAGTGGCAAACCCAGGCATAGGCTGGGGGGGCACTGACATTGCAGACCCCTTAAGCATCATTGAAAAGTGGGATCCTAAACGTGCCTGGCCAGGGTTGCGGTTGCTGATGACCTCGACGACGGGTGAGCATGCTGCGTGGTTCGTGCTCGACGAGGAGTTGGTCCCCAGACAGCAAGAGATTCCGGCCGAGGTGCAGACGGTCATTGACCGCATCGGCGAAAACTGCGAGCCCTCATTGACCACGGTGCTGTTCTTGGGTGGCGCGGGCGGTAGTTTGCGTGCCGGTGTGACAGACAATCCAGTGTTGCTCACTCGGGCGATTAAACAAGCCTTGGTCAATGTCACGTGTGGTGGGGCGCCAGCCTATGTCTGGCCCGGCGGGGGCATCACTGTGATGGTGGATGTGCTGCGTATGCCGGATCACAGCTTCGGTACCGTGCCAACTCCAGCGCTCGTCGCACCGTTCGAATTTAGTATGCGCGCAGAAGATTTTAAAAAGTTGGGCGGCCATATGGAGTATGTGCGACCGCTTAACGCAGTGCTGCGCGATGGCGCTTGGCACGCCGATGGTGCGCCCACTGCGCGCAAGTGGGTGATGCAGCCCACTCAAAATCCTTGGCCTTTGGGTCAGCCGCCCCAGTTAGGTTAAAGAGCATGGGGCCAACATCGCATGAGCTTTCGCACGGGCGCCGCCATTTTCAGCATGGGCCGATCGATATCATTACCTATGCCGAGGGCGATCCGGCAAGCGTGGCACAGGCGCATGAGTCTGCCTGGCAACGCTTCGGGCAAATTCTGCCCGAACTGGTCCATGAGTTGGCAGAGCTGCGTCAACCTGTGCGCGGCACGGGTGGCTTGAAAGGGCCGATTGCCCGGTCGATGTGGCAAGCGTGTAAGGCCTGTTTGATCGACTCAGATGCAGAGGCGTTTTTAACGCCGATGGCCGCAGTCGCCGGTTCGGTCGCACAAGACTTAAATGCCTGTTACCAAGTTTCGGGGATCAGGCGCGCCTGGGTCAATAACGGAGGCGATATTGCGTTGCATCTCACTGAAGACACCGCGGTGTCGATAGGGCTATTCGCTGACTTGGCGCGCTTAGATGAGCAACAGTTGATTGCAGGTGTGCAGACCGATGCCGTATTTGAAGTGAAGTATGGGATGGGTATCGCGGGTGTGGCCACCAGTGGTTGGCGTGGACGCAGCTTTTCTTTGGGTATCGCCGATAGCGTGACGGTGTTTGCGGCCAGTGCATCGCAGGCAGACGCCGCGGCAACGATGATTGCCAACGCCGTGAATGTTTCAGATGTGCGTATTGTGCGCGAGCCCGCCAACGCCTTAAAAGACGATTCTGATTTGGGTAGACAGTTGGTCACGGTGGCCGTGCCCAAGCTGAGTGAAGACGAAATCCATGAAGCACTTGAGACAGGCTTAAAAAAAGCGCGCACGCTCAAGCAGAACGGTTTAATCTGTGCAAGTGTTTTAAGTTGTCAGGGCTGGTTTGCCAGTACTGAAACGGCTCGAGTTCAACGCATAACCTGAGGTCAAGATGCAAGCAAACATTCGCAAGGTGGTGGTGCAAGTCGATGAAGTCTGGACTGAGAATGGTCAGGCGGTGTCTCCTCCAACCCGTCGGGCCCTGGCGATGGCCGTGATTGAAAATCCTTTCGCGGGGCGTTACGTTCAGGATCTTGAAAAGTTGATTGCCATCGGTGAAGAGCTTGGTGGTTTGTTGGGTGAGCGCTGCGTGCAAGCGCTCGGCATCAAGCCTAACGAGGCGCAAAGCTATGGCAAAGCCGCCATTGTGGGTGAAGCGGGTGAGCTTGAACATGCGGCCGCAATTTTGCATCCCAAATTAGGCGCGCCCTTGCGTGTTGCGGTTGAAAAAGGCGCTGCGCTGGTACCTTCGAGTAAAAAAATGGGGGTGATGGGCACCGCCATTGATGTGCCGCTTGGGCATAAAGATGCGGCCTATGTGCGCACGCATTTTGATGCAATTGAAGCGCGGGTGACCGATGCGCCGCGCGCAAATGAAATTGTGGTGTGTGTCGCTGTGACCGATAGTGGACGTCCCAACCCCCGAGTGGGCGGTCTGCAGCATCATGAAATGATTGGCAAAGATGGTTTGCGTTAAGTGTGTTTGGTAGTCAAAGAATCCAGCCTTTAAACCGGAGAAAAAAGTGAAACAGTATCGACTCAGTACTCTCGCAAAACTCAGCGTCGCAACAGTAGCGCTGTTAACCGCCTCATCGAGTTTGCTGGCGCAAGGCGTCATCAAAATCGGCGAAATCAATAGTTACAAAGCTCAGCCTGCTTTCCTTGAGCCCTACAAAAAAGGTATGGAACTCGCGATTGAACAGATCAATGCGAGCGGCGGTTTGAATGGTAAAAAAGTTGAGCTCATCACGCGTGATGACAATGCCAACCCAGGGGACGCGGTGCGGGTGGCCGAAGAGTTGGTGTCGCGCGATAAAGTTGATGTGTTGACTGGGTCATTCTTGTCGCATATCGGTCTGGCGCTAACTGACTTTGCAAAACAAAAGAAAGTCTTCTTTTTAGCCAGCGAGCCCTTAACGGATAAGATCGTCTGGCAAAACGGCAATCGCTATACGTTCCGTTTGCGCACCTCAACCTACATGCAGGTGGCGATGCTCGTGCCGGACGCTGTTGCGATGAATAAAAAGCGTTGGGCGATCGTTTATCCCAATTATGAATACGGGCAATCAGCAGTCGCAAGTTTCAAAACGCTGCTCAAGGCTGCGCAACCTGATGTTGAATTTGTAGCCGAGCAAGCGCCGCCCTTAGGCAAGCTAGACGCTGGTAGCGTCGTCCAAGCATTGGCAGATGCCAAGCCTGATGCGATTTTTAACGTGTTGTTTGGCGCAGACCTATCTAAGTTTGTCCGCGAAGGTAATACACGTGGTCTGTTTAAAGGCCGCGAGGTGGTGAGCTTGTTAACTGGTGAGCCTGAGTACCTGGATCCACTGAAAGACGAAACGCCGAATGGCTGGTTAGTGACCGGTTATCCTTGGTACGGCATCAAGACGCCAGAGCATGCAGTGTTCTTGAAGGCGTATCAAGATAAATTCAAAGACTATCCTCGCCTTGGCTCTGTGGTGGGCTATAGCGCCATCATGTCGCTTGCAGCCGGTATCAAAAAAGCTCAAAGCACAGACACAGAAAAGCTGATCGCTGCGTTTACCGGACTGAATCTGATGACTCCCTTTGGTGCTATCACCTACCGACCCGAAGATCATCAGTCCACAATGGGCAGTTTTGTTGGCCGCACCAAGAACGAGGGTGGCAAAGGCGTGATGGTTGATTTTCGTTTCTTAGATGGCGCGAAATTCTTACCTTCTGCCGAAGAGGTTAAAAAATTGCGACCTGCGCAATAAGCTTAAGGATTGGCTTACATTGTGCGACACGCTACCCATTGGCTGTGGGGCTCTCAACACTGAGCCTTTACGCTGCCAGCGGGTTGCGGTCGATGGGCGTTGGCCTGCTAAGCGTTAAACGCTGATTGTTGAATGGGCGATTGATGGATTTATCTGGTTTTGTTGTTCAGTTGCTCAACGGTCTGGCTGGGGCCTCGTCGCTCTTTTTAGTGTCAGCCGGACTGTCGCTCATTTTTGGTGTCACACGAATCGTGAACTTTGCTCACGGTTCGTTCTTTATGGTGGGTGTTTATCTCGCCTACACCTTGGTGACACGTTTTGCTGACACACTCGGCTTTTGGCCGGCCTTGTTGTGTGCTGCATTGCTGGTGGGTGTACTCGGAGCCGTGGTCGAACTTACACTGATGCGCCGTATTTATCGCGCGCCTGAATTATTTCAATTGTTAGCCACCTTCGCCCTCGTCTTGGTGTTTAAAGATGCGGTGTTGTGGCTGTGGGGTCCTGAAGAGCTACTCGGTCCAAGGGCTCCGGGTTTGAAAGGGGCGGTGCAAATTTTGGGGCGCAGTTTTCCCACCTACGATTTGTTTTTAATTGTGGTGGGCCCCGTCTTGCTGGGTTTGCTATGGCTGCTGCTGACGCGAACTCGTTGGGGCACCTTTATTCGCGCGGCAACCCAAGACCGTGACATGGTGGCCGCACTGGGTGTGAATCAGGCGTGGTTGTTTACCAGTGTGTTTGCGCTGGGTGCTCTGTTGGCAGGTTTGGGCGGTGCCTTGCAACTCCCACGCGAACCCGCAAACCTTGAAATGGATCTCAACACGATTGGCGCTGCGTTTGTCGTGGTGGTGGTGGGTGGCATGGGCTCTATCCCCGGCGCTTTTGTGGCTGCACTGTTGATCGCCGAGCTAAAAGCCATTTGCATTTGGTTAGGCGTTGTCAATATTTTTGGTACTGCGATATCTTTTTCAAAGCTCACCTTGGTGGTTGAATTTTTGGTGATGGCTGTGGTGTTGGTGTTGCGACCTTGGGGCTTGTTGGGTAAACCACAACCGCTTTCGCGGCATGCCGGACATATCGAGGCGCCTTTGGGTGCACCCACACGTGTTACGACCACCTTGCAGTTAGCGGCCGTGGCCATGTTGGTATTGCTGCCGTGGCTAACCTCTGCGTCGCCTTATTTCACAGTGCTCAGTATCGATTTGTTGGTTGCTGTGCTGTTTGCGACGAGCTTGCACTTCATCATGGGGCCTGGCGGCATGCACTCCTTTGGTCATGCGGCATATTTTGGTTTAGGCGCGTATGGCGCGGCGCTTTTATTTAAAGCGCTTGGGTTACCAATGGAGGTTGCGCTAATGCTGGCACCTCTTGTGGCTGGTGTGGGTGCGTTGTTGTTTGGCTGGTTTAGTGTGCGTTTATCGGGCGTCTATCTGGCGATGCTGACCTTGGCCTTCGCGCAAATCACGTGGGCGGTGGTGTTTCAGTGGGATGCGCTGACAGGTGGTAGTAATGGGTTGACGGGCGTGTGGCCAGCGGCATGGCTCACTGACAAAAAAAATTATTATTTTTTGACGCTTTCTTGCGTCGTGTTAAGCGTTTGGTTGTTGCGGCGCATGTTGCATGCTCCCTTGGGTTACGCCATGCGTGCGGGTCGAGATTCGCCGATGCGTGCCGATGCAATTGGCATTCATGTCAAACGCGTGCAGTGGGTCGCTTTCGTGATCGCTGGTGTCTTTGCGGGTGTGGCCGGAGCACTTTTCGCTTTTTCTAAAGGCAGCATCTCGCCCGAGACGTTGCATGTGAGTCGTTCGGTGGATGGCTTAGTGATGGTATTGCTCGGTGGCATACAAACCTTGGCGGGTCCGATCGTGGGCGCCGTGAGCTTCACGTGGTTGCATGACGTGATCGCGCGTAATACTGAGTATTGGCGCGCGATGCTGGGTGGCATTATCTTGTTATTAGTGTTGTTGTTTCCCGACGGGATTGCAGGCTTTGCACGCCGCATCAGTTTGCGCTTTGCAGGCAGGGGGCAAGCATGAGTCTGTTGACGGTGAAAGACTTGGGTAAGTCCTTTGGCGGCGTGAAGGCCGTTGATGGGATTTCGTTTGAGCTTGAGGCGGGCGAGTTATTGGCTCTGATTGGCCCGAATGGCGCTGGCAAATCCACCACCTTCAATATGGTCAATGGTCAATTGCAGGCCGATCGCGGGTCGATTCAGTTCGCTGGCAAAGAGTTAGTTGGCCTTGCGCCAAGAGAAATTTGGCGTTTAGGGGTGGGCCGCACGTTTCAAATCGCCGAAACGTTTTCGTCGTTGACAGTGATTGAAAACGTGCAGATGGCCTTGCTCTCGCATGCCGGGGAGGTGTTTTCGTTTTTTAAGACTGCGCGCACACACGAACGTACCCGAGCGCTTGAGTTGCTTGAACAGGTTGGGATGGCGTCGCAGGCAGACCGCCCCTGCAGCGCGTTGGCCTACAGCGATGTCAAACGTGTCGAGTTGGCGATCGCGTTGGCCAATCGTCCGCGACTTTTACTGATGGATGAACCCACAGCAGGCATGGCACCGAAAGAGCGCAACGCTCTGATGGTATTGACTAAAAAATTGGTGCTTGAACAACAAATCGCTGTGCTGTTTACCGAGCACAGCATGGATGTGGTCTTCGCTCACGCCGATCGCATGATTGTCTTGGCGCGCGGAAGACTGATTGCGCAAGGCAAGGCTGACGACATTCGCAAAGATGCCAAGGTACAAGAGGTGTACTTTGGCTCTGGCGCGACGTTTGAAAGTGCGGCGAGCGGCTCGGGCCTGACAGCCCAAGCTCAGAGTACTGGGGATTTAACTAAAGAGTTGCCCAAGGCTCAGTTGGCGCCCGACGCGCGCAACAGGTTGTCGGCCGCCCAGATCGTGGAAAACGTTAAGCCAGACGTGAGTGCGCGCGGTGAGACCCAGCCGCTTTTGTCTGTGCAGAGCTTAAAGGCTTGGTATGGCGCTGCTCAAATTTTGTACGACGTGAGCTTTCAGGTGAAACGCGGTGAAGTCGTGGCGTTGATGGGGCGTAACGGCGCGGGCAAGTCGACCACCATGAAAGCGTTGATGGGTTTGCTAGAAAAGCGTACCGGCGACGTGCAATTTATGGGTCGCGACATTTCAAAAGAGGCGGCCCATCGTATTGCGGCAAGCGGGCTAGGATACGTGCCTGAGGATCGCCGAATTTTTACTGACTTAACCGTCTTAGAGAATCTTGAAGTCGGTCGGCAAAAGGCTCGCTTATGGCCTGACGGCTCTGCGGCCCCGACTTGGACCGTGCAGCAATTGTTTACCCTGTTTCCGAACCTTGGCGAGATGCCCAAACGCCCAGGTGGGCAAATGAGTGGCGGCGAACAACAGATGCTGACCGTGGCGCGCAGTCTGATGGGCAACCCCTATTTGGTGTTGCTCGATGAGCCTTCTGAGGGTGTGGCGCCTGTGATTGTCGAGCAAATGGTGCAGATGATTCTAGAACTTAAAAAGCAAGGCGTCAGTATTTTGCTGTCAGAGCAAAATCTGCACTTTGCGCGCCTAGTGTGCGACCGCGCCTATGTGCTTGAAAAAGGGCAAATCCGTTTTAGCGGCACGATGACCGAGCTCGATGCGAACGAGCATGTTCGTCAAACCTATTTAAGCGTCTAAGGTCTCTGATGAACACTTCGTCCTCCTGTACGCTGCGTGTCAACGCACAGCAGCATGAGTTACAGCTTTCAGCGGATGTGTCGTTGATGCATGTGTTGCGTAACGACCTTGCGCTGAATGGGCCAAAATATGGTTGTGGCTTAGGTCAGTGCGGCGCTTGTACTGTGCTAATCGATGGGATCGCTGCGCGCTCGTGCGTGGTGCCCGCACAAGGCGTACAAGGCCGCGCCATTACCACTCTCGAAGGTCTGGGCTCGCGCACGCAGTTGCATCCAGCGCAACAGGCTTTTATTGACGAGCAAGCCGCACAATGCGGGTATTGTCTGAATGGCATGATTTTGATGACAGTGTCTTTATTGACCCATACCCCAGACCCGACCGAGGACGAAATTCGTAGCGCCTTGTCGGGTAATTTTTGTCGCTGCGGCACTCACGTTGAAATTATTCGGGCAGTTAAACGTGCTGCCGTATTGATGCAGGCGTCTGAACGGGTCAACCATGACGCACCCTAGGTCTTTGCGCACTCGCGCAGATTTTTTAGACGCAACTGGCGTGTTGTTGGTGGTACGTGATCCACCATTTGCTAATCCTCCTGCGCCTGGTCAACCGGCGGCTGTACCGGGCAACCCTGCTGAAGGCGTCGAAATTCTGCTCGCGCTTTGGGCAGACGGTCGAGTGACTGCCTTGCATGGACACGTTGATCTCGGCACCGGAATCCAAACCGCGTTTGCGCAGATTGTTGCCGAAGAGCTTGATGTGTCGCTAGAGCGGGTTGAGGTGATTTTAGGTGACACCGGCACAGCACCCAATCAAGGGCCTACCATTGCAAGTGGTTCGCTGCAAAATCACGCGGCACCCCTGCGGGCAGCTGCCGCCCAGGCAAGACAATATTTACTTGAGTTAGCAGCGGCTAAATTTGCAGTGCCTAAAACACAATTGGCAGTCAGAGCCGGGATCGTGTTCCTAGAGGCCTTCGCGAATCCCACTGAACTTCAGACGTCGAATGTGAGCGGTACCGTTGTGCAGACCACTGCAGCGGCTAAATTTGCAGTGCCTACGACGCAATTGCAAGTGAGCAATGGAATCGTGTCCATTGCGGCTGTCGCAAGCGCAGACACGACGGCGTCTGCTGCTTCAGTTAGCTATGCGGAGTTACTCACAGGGCAGCAGATCCACCTCAAGCTTGAACTGGCCACGTCTGTCAAAGACCCCGCCACTTACCACACGGTCGGGCAGTCAGTGCCGCGTGTAGACATCCCAGCCAAGGCGACAGGCGAGCTAGTGTTCGTGCACGATATGCGAGTGCCTGGCATGTTGCATGGCCGAGTGATTCGTCCACCCTATGCCGGCGCCGATCACGGTGACTTTATTGGTAACTTGCTTGAGTCAGTTGACGAAACGTCGATTGCCCATATCCCTGGTATTCGCGCGGTGGTTGTGATTCGCGATTTTATTGGGGTGGTCGCTGAACGCGAAGAGTTCGCTGAACTCGCTGCCAACACGCTACGGGTGCATTGGAAACCCTGGGCCGGCTTGCCCGACTTATCCAATGTTGGGCAAGCGTTGCGTAATAATCCAGCGACACCACGTCAGCTTGTCGATGAGGGTGATGTGGATCAGGCGCTTGCACAGGCCGCGCAGTCGATGCCGCGCACCTATATCTGGCCTTATCAGATGCATGCGTCGATTGGTCCGTCGTGCTCTGTGGCTGAGTTCAAAACGGATCCAGCCGATCCGTTCGCCCTAACAGTGTGGGCGGGCACACAAAATCCTCATGTGCTGCGCGCAGACTTGGCGCGCTTAACCGCACTGCAAGATACTGCGATTGAAATCATACGGATGGAAGCATCTGGTTGCTACGGGCGCAACGGCGCCGATGACGTAGCAGCCGATGCCGTGTTGCTGGCGCGTGCAGTCGGTGCACCCGTGCGCGTGCAGCTCACGCGTGAGCAAGAAAACCTGTGGGAGCCCAAGGGTGCGGCTCAATGGATGGAGGTGCGTGGTGGCTTGCATGCAGACGGCTCGATTGCAGCCTATGATTTTTCAACCTCATACCCTTCAAACGGAGCACCCACTCTCGCGCTATTGCTGACGCGTACCATCGAACCCAACGCACAAGCCTATGCAATGGGGGATCGCACCGCGCGCCCGCCCTATACCTTGCAAAATTTGCGCGTCACGGTCAACGATATGCCGCCGATCTTGCGCGCCTCATGGTTGCGCGGCGTATCGGCGATGCCCAATTCGTTTGCCCACGAGTCCTACATCGATGAGCTTGCAACCGCTGCGGGGGTTGATCCTCTGACCTTTAGGTTGCGTTACCTCGATGACCCGCGCGCACGAGAGTTATTGCAAGCCACTGCCGCAAAAGCTGGCTGGAAAATGCATGATCAGCCGCAACAGCAGGGCGCAGACGGCGATATCTTGTATGGGCAAGGCGTCGCGTGGGCGCGCTACGTGCACAGTAAGTGGCCAGGGTTCGGTGCTGCGTGGGCCGCTTGGATCGCCGATGTTGAGGTCAACAAGCGCACCGGTGAAGTGCATGTGAAACGAGTGGTGGTGGGTCACGATGCGGGTTTAACCATTAATCCCGCCGGTGTTGAACATCAAATTCATGGCAACGTGGTTCAAACCACTAGTCGCTCCATGATTGAGACGGTACCGACTGAACGTGAGCACAACACCGTTGCCACCCGAGAATGGGGTTCGTATCCGATTTTGAGTTTCAGGCAGGTGCCTGTGATCGAAGTCATGCAGATGCCTCGGCACAATGAGCCCGCACTTGGGGCAGGCGAGTCAGCCTCTGTGCCAGGTACGGCGGCGATTGCCAATGCGATTTTCGATGCGACAGGTGTGCGTTTCAGGCAACCGCCTTTTACGCCAGAGGTTGTGCGCGCTGCTTTGAATCCTTTGATGTATCAGGGGGACTCAGACTCCCAAGCCTGCGGCAATCCCCAGCTGGCAGCGCAAGCCTCAGACAAACTTCAGTTAGCTTCGCAAACAATTGACCCGCCGCAAGCAAGCCCTGCGCGTCAACAGACAGATCATGCCGACGCGCGTTGGCCCAAGCCGCGTTCGTGGTGGTTGCGTGCGGCTGCGTTGACGGCGGCGCTCGGGACTACGCTGCTTGGCGCGACGTGGTCACTGTTCGGTCAGCGCACTGTGCTTGCCCCCGTTACCCAACCGATCGCGACCTACTCAGCCGCAACGCTTGAGCGCGGTCGCGAATTAGCGGCCTTGGGTAACTGCGTCACTTGTCACACCAGTGCACAAGGCAAACCAAATGCTGGCGGCTTGGGGATTCAAACTCCCTTCGGCACGGTCTATAGCACTAACTTAACGCCTGATCCTCAAACCGGCATCGGTCTGTGGTCACAGCAGGCGTTTAATCGTGCCATGCGTGAAGGGATTTCACGCGATGGACATCACTTGTATCCCGCGTTTCCGTACACCTCGTTTACTCGCACGACTGACGAAGACCTGACCGCGCTATACGGGTGGCTGATGTCGCAAGAGCCGGTGCGCCAGGCAACGCCTGAAACTAAGCTTGCGTTTCCGTTTAGCTTGCGTCCTCTCATGGCCTTTTGGAATGCGCTGTACTTAACGTCCGGGCCTGAGGCCAAGCCAGCGCAAACCGAGGTTGAGCGTTCGCCGGCGTGGTTGCGGGGCGACTATCTGGTGAATGGGCTGGGGCATTGTTCGGCCTGTCACACCTCACGCGATGCGTTGGGTGGCGAACGCTCAGGGCTGGCCTATTTGAGTGGTGCCACCGTTGATGGTTGGCAGGCTCCTGCGCTGAATGCGCGCTCGCCCAGCCCGGTGCCCTGGACTGAAACTGCTTTTTATGACTATTTACGCAACGGCCATAGCGCCGAACACGGTAGCGCCTCGGGGCCGATGGCGCCGGTGATCAGACAGTTGGCGCAAGTGCCCGACACAGATATTGCTGCGATGGCGCATTATTTGGCGTCGTTTCAAGAGCAGCAACCAACACAGACGTCTCCCAGCCAAGTGATTTCGCTTGCTGCCACACCAAGCGAAATCAGTGCTGTCAGCCCCGCGGGTGTTTCGATCGCTGTTTTGCCGACGACAAGCGCCTCGGCCCTGGCCGCTCAAACCTACGTCGCTCAGGCCGCCGCGCGTGAGCCTTTGCTGCTCGGCCCCGCACAGCGTATGTTTCAGTCCGCCTGCGCCTCGTGTCACCACGACGGCGATGGCCCGCGATTGCTTGGCGTCAATATTCCGCTGGCGCTAAGCACTGGTATGCACAGCGCGCAACCTGATAACGTGATTCGCGTGATCCTAGAGGGGATTCGCAAACCTGCCAGCGAGCAAATCGGCTTTATGCAAGGTTTTGCCAAGCAGTTTGACGATCGACAATTGAGCGAATTAGTGTCTTATATGCGCAGTCGTTTTGCCCCCACTCAACCACCCTGGCAAAACCTCGAACACAAAATTGGGGTAATCCGTATGTCACCAAGCTTGCATTTACCGTAAAGTTTCCCCACAATAGAGATATTGTTGATCACCCCGGTTCTGACCCGAGCCGGGGTTTTGCTTTTCTGGAAAACACCATGGCAACTATTCCTCTTACCGTGCGCGGGGCCGAGCGCTTACAAGCTGAGCTGCAGCGGCTCAAGCACGTTGATCGCCCTGCGGTCATTAGCGCCATTGCTGAAGCGCGCTCGCACGGCGACTTGTCTGAAAACGCCGAGTACGATGCCGCGCGCGAGCGCCAAGGCTTTATTGAAGGGCGCATCGCCGAGCTCGATGGCACGCTGTCAAACGCCCAGTTAATTGAACCGAGCACCATTGATGCTGATGGCCGCGTGGTGTTTGGCGCAACCGTCGAAATTGAAGACCTTGAGTCGGGCGTCAAGGTAACTTACCAAATCGTTGGTGATGTCGAGGCCGATATTCGTGCAAATTTAATTTCGGTCTCGAGTCCTGTGGCGCGTGCTTTGATTGGCAAATATGAGGGTGACGTCGTCGAGGTAAAAGCCCCGGCCGGTTCACGCGAATACGAAATCATCAGCATCAAATATCTATAACTTGAGCTAACCCAGCGCGTCTAGGCACACGTGTAGGTGGCTGAGTGCCATGACTGAGTGGCGTCTAAGCGGTCATACCAATGACGAGCTTTGCAAAAAAAAACAGCACCGCTAAATGTGCTGTTAGTCGAATTTTTTGTGATGGTAGCGGTGCCGTAGGTTGCGCGAGTGTCAATACGCTAATACGTTTTTTAGCGTTTAACCGGTGCGCGTTTACGCACTGTCGTGCCAAGTGCCCCACGCCGCGCTCCGGCACGTAGCGACAAAGCGCTGCCACTGCGACGCGGAATCCCATGTGAGGTATCCTTGGCGCTTGCGCGTTTGCTTGGGCGAGCAGGACGATCCCCCGAATAGACAGTTGGGCGATCGGTGGCCAAGTCGGTTTGCTCGCGTTCTGGGCGATTGCGTCGGCTTGGTTTTTGAACCTTTTTACCCGCTGCGGCTAGCTTTTTAGGAGTGTGGGGTTCGTTAGGCTTACGCTTGGCTGGGGTTACAGTTTCAGCTGGCGGTTTAAGGTAGGTGCCCTTTGACCCGAAGCGATACAGAATCAGCATTTTGCCCAAATGGTGCACCGTGGCGCACGAAAGGGTGTCGCAAATCGTGGCAAGCATGGCATCGCGTTCGTC
>Ga0209550_10002989_pt1 | contig 16206 bp, 13 predicted proteins | sample LauGreSuBDMM15SN_2_FD_187567 | JGI IMG/M metagenome (GOLD analysis project Ga0209550, IMG submission 187567) | Freshwater lake microbial communities from Lake Michigan, USA - Su13.BD.MM15.SN (SPAdes) (version 5) | ecosystem: Environmental > Aquatic > Freshwater > Lake | place: Lake Michigan...
ATTCTCATAGTGACCGCGCCCATGATGTCTTACCGTTATAACTCTAGTTAGTAACCTTAGCTTTCCAGCCACAATCGCCGCGATACTGGCATAAAATCCATGAGCAACAACTATTCTTGATTTTGTGATACCGAGAACTCTATGTAAATCAATCACCGCCCTAAAAATATCATTTGGTTTACAGAATCGGACTACATTTATAGTGATACTTGGTGATCTCATCCCTTCTAACCACTCTTGTTCTTCGGGATAGAGCGCTAAAATAGAAATATTATAATCTTTAGACATGTCACTGATGACGGCTTCAATCCAGTCCATTTGACGCAGATTTGAAAATAGAAATACGATTGTCTCTCTTATTTCTGGTCTTTTTCTTATTCTTTGCATCTCAATCTATATTCCAAATTTATAGTTGTTTTCATTCATGATCACTAAGTACTGGTTAATTTGATTAATTACGACCTCACTTGAATGTGTCCCTTTTGCAATTTCTTTGTACCAATTCGAGGTCCATAGTAGAGTTTCATCTAATCCCAATAAGTTCGACCATCCCAACTCTATTTTGGCTTTAGTCGAATCCAGTGATAAAAAGTTGTTTTCTGGGAAAACTTCAGATTTAATTGGTTTCCAAGAAATATGAGAGTTGTTCAAAGCAAGCAATTTATCGCACATTTCACTGACTTGTGTAAAATTCCCGTGGTCTGGACCAATATTCCATATACCGGATTTTCCACTATGCAATATGTGCTCGCAGATTCGAATGTAACCTGCTAGACAATCCAGCACATGTTGCCAAGGTCTAGTCGCATTTGGAAATCTCAATTCGATATCGCTATTTATACCCATCGCCCGGAATATTTCTGGGACCAGCCTATCCGCGCATATGTCGCCCCCCCCGATAACATTTCCTGCTCGAGCTATGCCAATCGGAAAAGTATCCACATACTTGATCCAATTTTGAGCATATTGATCAGCTAGGGCTTTCGAAGAACTGTAAGGATCAAATCCTTGAAGGGGATCATTTTCACCGTGCGGTACTTCTATTTCATTGGGTGTATAGACTTTATCGGTAGTAACAATCAAAGCCCCTTTTATATTTGTCAATCCTCTCGCGGCAGCAAGAATATTAATTGTGCCACCAGTATTTATCTCTAAAGTATTTGCTGGCTCTATGTAAGAACGTCTAACTAAAGACTGCGCAGCCAAGTGAATCAAAAAATCAGGTTCTGATTCAGTTAGAGCGTTTCGTACTTCCTGAATATTTCTAACATCTCCAGTGTAACTCTTTCTAACAATATTTTCACAATTCGTAATTTGATATAGTGAGCCTTGCTCAACCTTATCGCTAAATCCAACTACTTCATTCCCTAATTGATTTAAGAGAGAGACTAGCCATGCGCCTTTGAAACCTGTATGACCAGTAATGAAATATCTCATTTGTAATATCCTAACGTCAAGTTAATAACTTAAGTGGATACGTCTCATACGCATCCTTGAGAGGATTCGATTTCTAGGTTTTAAAATTAGAAGTCTAATCCAAAATTGGATTACAGGTGGTGAGCCAAAGTAGCGATGCCCCCACTTACTGATATCTCCCACACCTGAGGCAATGTCATAGTCGGATTGTATAGGGGGACCGTAGACGCTTATGTCATTAATCTTGACGGCATGAATAAATAGCATAGTGCGAGTAAACGTTCTAATCTCTTGCCTAGCTCCAATTTCTTTAGGGTCTTTGATTTCAAACCATTTTCCAAAACCGTTTCCAGTTCGTAATAGCATTTCAACAACTTTAAACCCTTGAGCCTCACAAAGAGTTCTATAAAAAAACTCTGGTGAAAATTGATAAAAACCGTGACCCATCTGGTTATTTGTTGGAAGAACCAATACTAATGAACCGCCAACTTTGCACATTTTCATATAATTAAAAATTCCTTGTTGGCAGTCATATACATGTTCTAATGAACCTGCATCTAAAACAAGATCAAATGTGTTTTGTAGCTCTTCTGGAATTTTAGTATTCAGATCATGCTCAATTGTTGCACCTTCATAAGTACTAAAATCGAGGGAGTCGATTTTTTTAGAACCTAAGGCAGCAAACACAAATTCGGCATGCTTAGTTGGAGCAAAGTTTGTATTCAACTTTCGATTCAAAACCCTAATACCTGTTTTTCCTGCATACCATTCCATTCGCCCAATCGTGAGCACATGCTTATCTACTAAACTTAACTTTAGATGCAAAAGGAACTTTAAAGTGTCTAAATCAATTGCCATATCATGAAAATACCACCAGAATGGTAATTAGCAAAGTTACAAAGGTTAGTTTGAGCGGGTTTCTTGTTTTTCCTGAAAAATTCATTATTCTACAACTATGAATCTATGTATCACTGGTGCAGCAGGTTTCATTGGTTCACATCTTACTGAGTTGGCTTTAGCAATGGGTACTCGCGTTATTGGGATTGACTGTTTTTTGGCAGAGTCTTACGACGCAAACATTAAAAGAAATAACATCTCTCAGTTTATTGGAAATCCTCTTTTTGAATTTCATGAAATAGACATGAGTGACTCCATTTTCCCAAAAGTTGTTAAAAATTGTGAACAAGTTGTTCACCTAGCTGCGATGCCCGGGCTAATGAAAAGCTGGCAAGAACCATCTTTATATGTAAAGCACAATATACAAGCAACAATTAACTTAATTGAATCACTTGAAATGAATAACTTGCAAAGATTTATACTTGGTAGTACTTCATCAGTATATGGATTAAACGCCACCGGTCATACTAATTCCACCCTGGAACCAATTAGCCCCTATGGTGCAACAAAACTATCTGCCGAACTGATTGCACAAAGTTATATGAGGTCATCTCGATTACCATTGCAAATCTTGAGATTCTTTTCTGTTTATGGACCACGGCAAAGACCAGATATGGCTTATGACATATTTATCCGAAAGATCATCCAGTCGGAAGAAATCACTGTATTTGGAGACGGAGAACAAACTAGGAGTAACACATACGTGACTGATATCTGTGATGCAATTTTTCAATCACTTCAACTAGGGAGTTCTGGAAGCATAATGAATATCTCCGGAGTTGAGAAAATTTCAATTAATGAAGCCATCAGAACAATAGAAGACATCTTAGGAAAAAAGTCTGAAGCTATCTACGAGCAAAGCCGACGAGGAGATCAAAGAGAAACACTTGGTGCAAGTCTTGAAGCATGGAAAACAATCGATTACTTTCCAAGAATCAACTTCAGGGCTGGCATAGAAAATCAAATTAGAGCTATTTTAGATGAAAGATAAAAGTGGGAAGGTTTTTTCTTGAAGCGTCTTACTTATGTAACAATAGATTCAATCCAAGAAGGTGTTGGACAAAGTCAAGTACTATCATACATAAAAAGACTTTCAAAAAAACAAGCAATTACGTTAATTACTTTTGAAAAGTTAGATCCAAGCCTAATTTTGATTAATGAATTGAGGGGCTACGGAGTAGACTGGAGATACATTCGCTTCGGAAAAAAGGGAATATATGGTGGAATTACACGTCTGATAAGACTTTTAAGATATATTCCTTCATCGGGTGTAATTCACGCAAGAGGTGATATTGCTGCTTTTGCGGCAGTCCTTAAAGGTTCTAGTGACGTAATTTGGGACTGCCGTGCTTTGATGGCAGATCATAGACGTTCACTTTCTCCTACAGTTCACCACCGAGTGGAAGCTATTCTTTTTTCATTTATGGAGATGATTGTTGCAAAAAAATCCAAAAAGATTATTGTTATCACGCAGGCCGTCATACCAGTTCTCAAATCTAGATACTCTTTAACTCAAGATAAATTTACTCATATTTCAACTTGCGTAGATCTTTCTAAATTTCAACCAGGTGGGAGAGTCCAAAATACCGCAGGTGTGATTCGAGTATTGATTGCGGGCACATTGAGCCCAGCGTATGATGTTTCTCTGATGAATAAGATTCTAGATGAACTTAAGAAAACCCACAGCGTTAAGGTAACTGTTGCACTTGGTTTGAATCACGACATAAGTTGGCAGAAATTACACCATGTTGATGAGGTAATTTCTGCGAAGCATTCAGATATGCCCCAATTAATAAATAATAGTGACATTGGATTTGCCATTTGGAGAAATAACTTCGGAGTCGCACTAACTTCTGTAGCGGCAACGAAAGTTGCTGAGTTTCTGGCTTGTGGAGTACCGGTCGTGGTAAATAGCTTACAAGGTGACTATGGTGACCTGATTCCAAAAAATAGTATTGGAATATCAGTAGCTAATTCGTCGGATCAAGAGGTTAAGAGAGTAGTTTTAAACATTCAAAACCTTATGATTGATTCATACTTGCCTGAAAGGTGCCGTGAATTCGCCTCAAATTTCTATAACTTAGACCAAGCGATATTGCAATTAGAAGACCTATACGGTGAGTTAAAAACATGACACTAGTCGTTGTTACACTCATCAATTAGTCTGATGGCCGTGTTCCATCTCTGAATGTGCCGTTCCAAAGTGTGTTCCTTTTGAATATACCTATCTTGTAGGGTAGTGACATGATTTCTCCATGACTCATCTGAGAATTGAATGATGTTAGATACCCAGTGACATGGTTCGTCGACGCAAAAATCCTCAAGCTCAGCTTCTTTTGCAACCCGTTGATAAGATGGAATTTTTGATTGGATTGTTGGTATACCCAGCTGCCAAAAAATAAGCAACTTGCATTCGTGTTTTAACTCAGCTAGTTGGTCACCTTTAGTTATAGGAACTAATGCTACATTGGCAAATTTAGATGTTTGTACTAAAGCTTCTTCTGACCACTCTTGAATCTCTAGGCACCCTGGGTACTTATTTAAAAGCCAACCCAATTCCTTTCGAGCACTTCTTCTAACAAATCTATTGGCAAAATTGTAATAATTGAGATCAGTTAATACTGTCAATTTCCAAGTCACACCCTTTTGAGTTAGCTCTTTGAAAACTGAGTCAAGGGATTTGAGATGCTTAAGCGATACGCCCATTCCCTCCCAAACCATTTCTAACTTTTTGCCCGCAGAATAGTTGTGTCTCTTCTCGTGAAGAAATGCATGATTGTCAGGAATAACAAAGACCTTATTCGAATATTTCCTTAGGTAAATTTCTTGTTCTGGGCTTGCACAAATCAATAAATCTAAAGTCTTAATTGTGTTTTTCAATAATTGATTGTAGTTCAAAACTGGATAGTCAATTTCCCCACCCAAAAACTTTATCAACCCTTTCAGGTTTCTCTTGATCAATCCCTCGTCTGCACCTAAATAACCATCAACAATTTGCATCACCTTTTTCGGCTTTGTTTTATTATACCTACCAATCTGAGTTAAATTAGAGTTTAAAGGGAATACAAAAATATCGAATTTTTCTAACTCTCTTATAGAGTATTTCTCTAGCCAGTCGTGCTTCATATTTATAGCCCACGGGATAAAGCGACGTAAGTCTGCAGGATGTTTACACCGTTTACCAAAAGGTTGGTATGCGATTTTCAACTATACTCCGTTAAAAAATTAGAATCAGCAATCATATCTAATAGACCCAAATCAAGTGGGATCAATGCTCTCCAAATATTTTTATCCGAATGGGCTCTTATATATTCAACTAGATTAATTTTATTATGAACTTGAGTTAAATCTTGCAATAAAAGATTCATTATCTTATCTTGAACATCACGCAGTGAATATTTTTCGTAAGTCTTTACCTCTACTATACCTGTTATTCTCTGCTCAATCACGGTTCTTACGGCATTCGCGATATCTAGAGAATGTATAAAGTCCAATTCTAAATTTGGAGATTTCAATTCAAATTCTTCCCCCAAAATTGCCTTTTGAATTATCAAGGAGATTAATCTGTTGGGTTTGTCCCAGCAACCATATGGGTATTGAATTCGGAGCCAGGAAGCGGGCAGTCTTAATTTCGATTCTAATGCAAATATTTCTGATCGTGTTTGTCTTTTAGCCTCAGCATATATCGATTCATCTCGATTTTCTCCTGAGAAAATATCTTGTTCTGTTTCTGAAAATGACCCTAAAGCTATGAATTGTCTCACACCGGCGGCTGAGGCTAACTTATATAGATGAGTTGTTGCGGTTTGCCATTGAAGATTTGTGTTTGATTCACGATAGTTAGTTTCATTAACTCCCCAAGCTGAATGAACAATCACGTCAGGAGCTTCATCTGTGAAAATTTCTTGCACTCCTGATGGTTCTAACATGTCCCACTTTGGTAAAAAAGTTGGGCTTCTTGGGCAAATAACTTCATGACCAAAATTTTCAAGAAGAAGTTTTATATTGCTACCTAGAAAGCCTGTTGACCCTGTAAGTAAAACTCTCATTCTGGCGCATCCAAAAGCGTTGGCCAGTTCTGATCCTTATGTGAGATAATAAGGGGTTCTAGCGGCCATTTAATGTCAATGTTTGGGTCGTCCCAAATTATTCCCCTCTCATGTTTTATCGAAAATTCTTTATCTGAAAAGTAAAGCAATTCTGAATCGTCTTCTAGCGTTATATACCCATGAGCAAAGCCTTGTGGAACCGTCATAAAATTCATATTGGAAGCACTCAACTTATGACCAATCCACTCTCTATAAGTTGGAGAGCTTTTCCTTACATCAACAATCACATCCCAAACACTTCCCTTTATACAATGAATAATCTTAGTCTCAGAAAATTCATCAACTTGATAGTGCAATCCTCTCAGAGTTCTAGCAAAATTATTCTTGACATAATTGACTTGTGTTAGATGGCTATCAAAGGTAATTTTCCCGGTAGAGCTTTGACCGAATAATTTGCTAAAACTTCCTCGCTCGTCGATTATTTGTGATCGTGTTCTCAGGAAATTTGTTTCACTCTCCAGCATTGCTGCTCTTTTCACCGCTAAGTTCAAGCCAAGGGGTCTGACCCATGGAAATTAAAGTTTCGAGCTCTCGCTTATCCCTTAAAGTATCCATAGGTTTCCAAAAGCCAGAATGTCTATAGGCGCCTAAATTTCCTTGAATGGATAGTGGTTCCAAAACTCCCTGCTCCCAAGAATCAGCGTCATTTAAATCGAACATGTTGAATATTTCAGGTTCAACAACAAAAAAACCGCTATTCACCAATTTTTGATTGTTTATTAACTTTTCTTCAAAAGTTTTCACTAAATCATTGTCAATTTCCAGTTCCCCAAAACGAGAATAGCTTGGTGTTGCGGTTAAAGTTACAATGTTCTTTTTCCCAGATTTATGATGCTTTAACAATTCTTTTAGGTCTATATTTCCAAGACCATCTGCATAAGTTAGGAAAAATCTCTCGTCTTCAATTAAGTGTGACACTTTCCTAACTCGTCCGGCTGTGTTAGTCGAGTCACCCGTATCAATGAATGTAACCTTCCAATCTTTAGCCGTATTGCTAATCACAATTTTTGATCCATCGCTAAAATCAAGTGAGAAATCATTTACTGATGCGTAGTAATCTAAAAACCAATTCTTGATATCTGCAGATTTATAACCAAGACATAAAATAAATTCATTAAATCCTTGCATCGAATATATATCCATTAAGTGACAAATGATTGGTAGGCCACCAATTTCGATTAGGGGTTTTGGCCGAACAAAAGTTTCCTCCGAAAATCTGGTACCAAATCCACCTGCCAAAATTACGACTTTCATCATTCCCCCTTTTTGGGCTAACCAAACTATTCAAATCTTAATTCAAATGATTTCTTCTTTACCCTCTCAGCTAAACAATTGTAGTATACTCTAGTGCAGTGTGATGTATGGTTTTTCTACTTAAATTATAATTGAGGTGTTACTCCATATGGCTATCAATTTGATGCCAAAAGAAGTCATGATGGCTTATGACCTCCTTCATGGTACAGAAAAAAGAAGAATTAAACTTTTAATGTCTATTCAAATGTTATTGTCTTTTTTGGACCTTGTTGGGATTTTCATCTTAGGACTTCTCATATCTGCCACAATCAGTGATAACTCCACTGGTAAATCGCGACAATGGCTTGATCAATTAATCCATATTTTTCGACTTACAAGCCAAAGTTATGATGTGCAACTTTTACTTATAGCTGGCTTGTCAATTTTTCTCTTACTCCTGAAGACTGCGCTCTCTATTCTTTTCACAAAAAATGTTTTTGTTTTTTTCAGTAATTTTAGTGCTAACTTATCAGGAAGGCTTATTAGAAATATACTCAACTCGAAGATTTCAAAATTTAGGAGTTTTACGACACAAGAGATTGCTTATTCCTCCACTCGTGGGGTCGAAATTATTGCTTTAGATATTTTAGCGAATTTGGTTGTAATTGTCGCCGATGGATTCTTTCTACTTATAATTATTTGTGCCTTAGTTTACATCAATTTTACTACTGCATTATCAGTAATTGTAATGTTTGCATTAGTTGGTTTTGTCCTTTTCTATTCACTCCAGAGGTATACCTTCAAATTAGGAGTTGAAATAACAGAATTGAGTTTAGAAAGTAATGAGAAAATTCTCGAGGCTTTTTCATCTCCGAGAGAGAACCATGTTAAGAATAATCAAAATTTCTACGCAGATAAAATCCTGTCTTTGCGAAAAAAAGTCGCCAAAACTATGGTCGGAGTGTATTTTGTTCCCTATTTAGGTAAATATCTAATTGAAGTATCGATAATTCTTGGAAGTGTCGCTTACGGGGTTATTCAGAGTTTGAATTCGAGTGCAGGTAATTTTGCAGATACTTTTGCTTTATTTATAGTCGCAGCAACGAGAGCGGCGCCTTCTGCCCTAAGAATCCAACAAGGGCTACTTCAGATTAAAGGTGCGATTGGAAAGAGTTTAAGTACACTAAAAATGATTGAAATTTTCGATGCCACCGCATATCCGGCAGAAATCAAAGCCAACTTGGTAATTTGTAGTGAAGAATTTTCACCTTCAATTTCAATAAATGATGTTTCGTACAGCTATCCGATGCAAGAGATTCCCGCGATTAGAAACTTCAGTTTGACAATAGAATCTGGGACGACTGTAGCCATCGTTGGTCCCTCTGGCTCTGGGAAATCAACACTTGTTGACTGTATCTTAGGAATTCTCGATCCAGATCAAGGAGAAATATTAATTTCAGGAAAGAGCCCGGATGATGCGATTGTGTTATGGCCTGGAAAAATTGCTTATGTTCCGCAAGATACTTACATTATTAATGACACGTTGAAGGAAAATATCATTATTGGAACTAGTGAAATTGAACAAGCTAAAAGATCAATTAGTAGCACGATTAAATCAGTATTATTGACGGATTTCGTGGATTCTTTACCTGATGGACTTAATACAATCTTGGGAGAACGTGGTTCTCGCATTAGTGGTGGACAAAAGCAGCGAGTTGGTATTGCGAGAGCTATCTACTCTAATCCAAGTTTAATAGTTTTAGATGAAGCGACAAGTGCTCTTGACCAAAACACAGAAAAGGAATTGTCTGCTTCTCTTTACGGCTTGAAGGGAAAGCTAACCTTGCTAGTAATAGCACACCGTATGACAACAGTTCTTGCCGCAGATTTAGTAGTTTATCTTGAAAATGGAGAAATAAAAGCAGTAGGAACATTGCAGGAGGTTAAAAATGCAGTACCAGAATTTCGATTAGCAATAGATAGTCTAGGAAATAGTAACAGGAATAGAGAGTCAGGTTAGTTCTGTTTTTTGTTTAATTAGATACGTCTCAGTGCATATGTAATCTACAGCTCCAGACTCTAAAGATCGTATTGCGTCCTCTAGGGTACGAACAATAGGTTCCTCATGGATATTAAATGAGGTATTAATCAAGCATGGAATTTGCGTAAGTTTGTAGAAACTTTCCAAAATTTCCTCCGCGATTGAGTTTTCGCCAGGGGCAATAACTTGTGGTCTCGCTGTATTATCCACATGAACTACCGCAGGTATTTTTGATATCCATTTGTCTTTCACTCTACATGTCATAGTCATATATTTGAACGGCGCCAAGTTTGAAGTTAAAGGTGTGTCAAAAAGTTCAGTAAAATTCGAGAGAGTGCAGACTGGAGCGAATGGCATGAATTCAGTCCGATGAAGACGCATATTCAATGTCTTATTAATGTTTATATCTCTAGGATCTGCAATTATAGATCGATTCATTAAAGCCCTTGGGCCATATTCCATTTTACCAAGAAATAGTCCAATAATTTTACCTGATGCAACAAGGTTAGAGACAATTCCTGCTATTTGGTGTTGATTATGAAGTTCAAAGTCCAATTTAGTATGGTTATTCTTTATTGTTTGAAGTTCATCACTACTCAACATATAAGTATCTAGATACATACTTGAAAATTTTGGAAGTGAATTGAGCTTTCCATTTGTACACAAATAGTCCCAAACACCGCCAACTGCTAAACCTCCATCACCCATATTAGGGAAAATTGAAATGTCGTTAATACAATCCAATTCAATTATTTTTTGATTTAGTTTAACATTTGCAAACACTCCACCAGCTAAAGCAATATTAGACTGTTTCAACCTAGAGGCAAAATATTCCACCATTTGACAGACGGAGATTTCTAAACAATCTTGTACTGCTCTTGCTAAATCAGGGTAATTCGTGGATTTCTCAGCAGCAAGATCTGCTAAATTGTCGAAGCTTGAAACTAAATTTTTCGCTAAATTCAACTTATGCAGTGACTCTCTAAGGTACCGACCTGTGGATTTCTTTGGAAACTTAAATTCTGGTATCCCATTTCTTATATTGATATTTCTTAACATGAAATCAAGTGCAGCGCCACCACTTCCATAAGCCGCAAGTCCCGTGATTTTTCCCTCATGAGCGCTGGGTTTAAAATTATACCTATTGGTGATCGCAGAATACATGTATCCTAAACTTTGAGTTTTAGGTATCCTTGCGATGTTCTTTACTTGAATAAATCCATTTTCAACCCAAAACTCTTTAATAGATCCAGACTCGCCGTCACCTTCGGCATCAAGTGAAAAAGACATGCCATTCTCGAAATTTGAACTACCAATAGCGGAAAGTACATGCCCATCATGATGATTTGTAAATATTACTTTGGAATTTACCCCTAACTTTTTCAATTCTGATTCTACTTTGCTTATGAACCACTCTTTTCGTTTTATTCCAGTTGGGTCATTTATTGAGTTGAAGTGTGGCTCCGGGTGATATCCAGGCGGCCATACAAACTTATCTAGCATTCCATCAAATTTTGGGAATTGTGCTTCTTCAAATATCCAATGCAAAGAATTCATGGAGTAAAGTTTAAAACTAGAATGACTTCCTACGATAACCGTATGAATTGCCGTTAAGTCAAATTTACTACCAATAGATGCAATAGCTAGATTTGGAAATGCCACAACATTCTTTCTCCTAGTCAATCTCTCTTCGGAGACCGCTGCTAAAATCACACCCTCGTCAGTGACTAATGCGGCACTAGAATCATGACTCAGGTTCAGTCCTAATAGCATCTCTTCTAAACCTCCACCAGTTCTAATTCTCTCCTGCGAAATATAACATTAAATGACCCTCTTACACTGACATTTCGGATTACGACTACCGTAGACTTTCAAATAATTCTTTTGCCAGTGAGTAATGGACTTTACTATAATTCAACTTCAAAAGTGAACATAAATCTCTAACACAGTCGCTCTCCCAATCATGATCATAAATCTCATAGATATTTGCTGGTTGTTGGCACCAAACTGTATTTGCAAGAGCAGCCCCGTTTGCAGCCACGACTACTGAAGAATTTGAAAAAACTTCAATCTGTTTCTGTAGTGAAATATTCTCGCAGTAAATTACTTGAAATCCAGATTGCAGGGCCAAACCCTCATAATATAACTCCCTTGCATTTCTTGAAGGAGCAAAGCGCCTACTAATAAAAACCTTGATTCCTTCGTTTCCAGTGCTATATTTGTTATAACTCTCTGCAAACTCTCTTAGGGCACTAAGGTCCCTCAAGCTTGGAAAAGATTCCACATTACCCACATTGATAAATCTAACAGTCTCAGGAAGCGCAACTGATTTATAAGTGATTTCAGATGGGTTTACCATTTTCAAAGCATCGCGTACATAGCTGCGTGGATTTGGGTGAACAAGAACATTTATGTCCGGAGCTCTTTTAATCACTGCTAAAAAACGTGGCAAATCATCAATTAGCCAGTGCCAATAAGACCGGTTGGAAAGGACGGCCACCTCTCCTTTGATTCTAAGTCTGCTAGGTCTAGGTCGAACTAATTCTGAAAGAGTCTCAATTGTAAAAGGAGCGCTTTCTAGGAATGCACGGGGATTGCTCTTGTTCTCGAAAATTGCCCCTGAAGTAGTATCCACAATTGCATTTCCTAACCTATATTCGTAGATTGAAGAAAAAGACTTTATTGAATAAATCAATCCAGCTTCATCCTTTAATTCGTAATATTCTGGTGGAAATAACTGAACTTGCTCTAAATCTAAATTATTCCATTCTCGACTTATAAATGATTTATCTAATTGAATAGCTCCAATTGATCTGAAACCAAGAATCTTCTTGAATGTTTTTAGTGCTAGAAGACGAGTACTATTCCGAAAAAATAGATCAAGAAGTCGAAACATCTTCAATTTTGGAGAATTTAACAGTCCCATGTGAGTAATATACCACCCATGGATTGCCTCAGTTGTGGCGCACTCTTGTGGGAATTCATCTGCTAATTACAAAACTGCTCTCGAAAATATAGATAAGTCGAAATAATATTGTTACTTGATTAGTAGCGATGAATTGGTAAAAGTCTATTTCTAGAACTACTTAGTAAACTCTTCCCAAGTCTTGTACTGTCTTACTTGAAAAGAAGAGTCGTACTCTATTGTTCTCTGTGCTCAAGTTGGAAACCATAAGCCTCAAATGCTGTAAGTGTCTAGTTTGCATTGATAATGCTTGACATTACTTTGAATTCATCAGTTAAGAAATGAATTGTAGTCAGATTTTTTGTAACTCCATAAATCTACTCAAACCATATATGTGGATCTTATCTCTATGGGAACAATCATGATTTTTTAGGGGTAAATTGGTTACATTTCATATACTGCCGTTTTGCTAAATTTCCTCACAATTTCCATAGGTTTACTCAGTCGGCTTGTATTTTCATACTTTTTACTATCAGTTTAATAGCAAAGCTCGTATAGTTCTTTAGATACTGATTGTTGCCTCTAAAAATAGGTTACAGTACCTCTATGAAGATTGTTGTAACTGGGGGAGCTGGTTTTATCGGGTCCCACTTGGTGGAAAAATTACTTTCTATGAATCATGAGGTTCTGATTATAGATGACTTGTCCACAAGTCAATTTTCTAATTTAGATTCTGTGGCTACAAATCCTAATTTTACTTTTCTTGAAGCCTCAATTCTTGATAAAGACTTAATGATTAAGGTTTTTGCTAACTGCGATTATGTTTTTCATCTCGCAGCAGCTGTTGGGGTATTCAATATAGTTAATAGCCCACTTGCGAGTTTACTGACTAATATTCGTGGCACTGAGAATGTTCTTGAAGCAGCCTACGCAACCAATATTCCAGTGTTTTTAACGAGCAGCAGCGAGGTGTACGGAAAGAATATCTCAGATTCCCTAAAGGAAACTGATGATCGTGTGCTGGGAAGTCCTATTACATTACGCTGGTCATATAGCGAAGCCAAAGCTATTGATGAATCGTTAGCCTATGCCTATTTTATAGAAAAGCAATTGAAAACAAGAATCGTTAGATTTTTCAATACCGTTGGCCCTCGACAATTAGGGGCGTACGGAATGGTTTTACCACGATTTGTTAAATCAGCTTTGAATAATGAGCCCCTGATTGTATTTGGGGATGGAAATCAAACGAGATGCTTCGCACATGTTTACGATGTCATTGAGGCAGTGATAGCTGTTGCATTTTCAGAGAGAACAATTGGTAAAGTAATAAACATTGGAAATAATTTTGAGATTTCAATTTCTAAATTAGCAGAACAAATCATCACAGAGACTAATTCAACTAGCAACATAGTTTATCAACCCTACGAAGAGGCTTACGGTGTTGGCTTTGAAGATATGGAACGCAGGGTCCCGAATATTGATCTAATAAATCAATTGGTAGGTTGGAAGCCTCAGCGTGATTTGTCAACCATAATTCGCGACATTTCCTGTGAAATGATGAAAAATCCCTAAAGCGAAGTTACGCCAGCTTGATTTCTAATTGACTTAGTGCAATCTAAAATTCGAACTCCCTTTGCAATTAATTGATCAATATTCATCCCTGGCTGCATGGTAGCAAGGATGGCAACATCGCATTCCCAGTCAATTCCATGGGATTTCGAGTCTCCCCATTCGGTTACGAGGGGATCAAACCAACCAACATCAGCCCCAAGGTCTATTAAGCATTCACGAAGTTGGAAAGATGGCGCTTCGCGTACATCGCCAACCCCGGACTTATAGGCAACGCCAAGAATTAAAACTTTCGGCTTAGTTGATAATGAATCAACCATAGCGAGAGCCCGTTGGGCAACGTATTTTGGCATCGCTTTATTTATCGCGTTAGCAGTTTCTACAATCTCAGCGGTCTCACCATGTTGCTTAGCCCACCAGGTTAAGTACAACGGATCAACAGGGATGCAGTGGCCACCCACTCCCACACCTGGCCTAAATGGCATGAATCCATAAGGTTTTGTAGACGCAGCATCAATAACCTCATGAATGTTAATTCCTGTCCCAAAACATAATTGTGTGAATTCATTAATCAATGCGATATTGACCAAACGAAAGGTATTTTCGAGAAGTTTTGCCGCCTCTGCAATTTCAGGGGTCGACACTAGAATCGCTTCATCACAGATAGATTTATAAAAAGCGAGCGCTATGGTTTGTGATTCTCCATCGACTGCACCAATTAGGCGTGGCGTATTTTTCTGATTCCAAATCAGATCTCCAGGGTTTACACGCTCAGGTGCACTTGCGAAAAAAACTTTGACAGAGTCTTTTGGTTTTAATGAATCTACTGTAGGAATAATGATGTCTCGCAAAGTACCCGGATACGAGGTTGATTCACTCACAACTAGGGTTTTATTTGAAACAAACGGTGCTATTGCTGTAGCTGCGCTTTGTAATAATGAGAGATCTGGCTCGCGCTTTTCATCCAACGGTGTTGGAACGCAAATCGTGATGACTGAAGCTTTGGCTACAGAAGAGAAGTCAACACTTGCCCTATAAGCCCCGCTTGCGAGGGCTGTCTGTAGTCGAATGTCTGAAATATCTTCAACTGGGCTTTTGCCAGAGTTAATCTGGGCGACTTTGGCTTCAAAATTATCAATACCGATGACTGTCCAGCCAGCGTCAACTGCAGCCATAGCCAAAGGGAGGCCAACATAGCCTTGGCCGATAATGGCCAAAATCCTGCTTTCTTGGGCGCTCACGGTTGGAATCCTAACTCGCTTGAGATGCTTTCGGTGCACACCCTCCTAGTGAAGTCTGATTTCGCATATTGAGGCATGCATGAGGGAAGATTGGCAAGTGAACCCAAATGGCAAGAGCCCTATCAGGGTCATGCGCATTATTGCCCGTATGAATGTCGGTGGTCCAGCGGTTCAAGTTTCAGGACTCATGCGAGGCTTTAATAGCGCTGAGTTTGATCATCGTCTGTACACAGGATTTTGCGCAACAGATGAAGCTGACTATTTGGATTCTGTTGCAACAGATGTTGAGGCCATCCGCATTGAAGGTTTAGGAAGAAGCGTGAGTTTAGGGGGGGATATCAAGGCATTTATTTCGTTGGTTGAAGCGATTCGTGATTTTAAACCACACATTATTCATACGCATACTGCAAAAGCTGGTTTTTTAGGACGCATTGCATCGTTGCTCTCTCTTCAAAAATCAGTCCGTGTGCACACTTTCCATGGTCATTTACTTAATGGCTACTTTGGATCGTTTAAGAGAACGTTTATAGTAATTGCAGAGAAATCCTTATCTTTTATTACACAGCAACTTTTAGCCGTGGGAGATAAGGTGCGACAAGATTTATTGGAAGCAGGAATTGGATCCAAGAGAAAATTTGGGTTGATGCCACCGGGCTTGGCCATAGGAAATTTGCCTTCCAAAAAGGATGCCCTGACATTTTTCGGACTTGACAACGAGCGATTGCAATGTGCGTTCATAGGACGTGTAACACAAATCAAGCGTCCAGATCGCTTTCTTGATGTTGTAAGTGAGAT
>Ga0209550_10002991_pt1 | contig 16204 bp, 15 predicted proteins | sample LauGreSuBDMM15SN_2_FD_187567 | JGI IMG/M metagenome (GOLD analysis project Ga0209550, IMG submission 187567) | Freshwater lake microbial communities from Lake Michigan, USA - Su13.BD.MM15.SN (SPAdes) (version 5) | ecosystem: Environmental > Aquatic > Freshwater > Lake | place: Lake Michigan...
AAAATTAGTTCTTAGACTGATCTACCATTTTGTTTTTAGCGATCCAATCGAAGAATACAAAAATTAGTTCTTAGACTGATCTACCATTTTGTTTTTAGCTATCCAAGTGCACGTAAGGACGTAAAAAAAGCTGCACCTGCGCGCAGCTTTTAGTCCGAGCGCGGGGTGCGCCTACCAGCGCATCCCGTATGATGCCGAAGAACTTTTTAGTACTTAGTTCTTAGACTGATCTACCATCTTATTCTTGGCGATCCTAGTGCACGTAAGGACGTAAAAAAAGCTGCACCTGCGTGCAGCTTTTAGTCCGAGCGCGGGGTGCGCTTACCAGCGCATCCCGTATGATGCCGAATAAAACAAAAATTAGTTTTTCGATTGATCAACCATTTTGTTTTTAGCTATCCAAGGCATCATTCCCCTTAATTTCGCGCCTACGACTTCGATCTGATGTTCTGCATTCAGACGACGACGTGAAATCAATGTTGGTGCACCTGCTTTGTTTTCTAAGATGAAGCTCTTAGCATACTCACCTGTTTGTATGTCTTTCAAACACTGACGCATGGCGTTTTTGGTGTCTTCAGTCACGATACGTGGACCGGTGACATATTCACCATACTCAGCGTTGTTAGAGATGGAGTAATTCATGTTAGCGATACCGCCTTCATAGATTAGATCCACGATGAGTTTGAGTTCATGTAAGCATTCAAAGTAAGCCATCTCTGGTGCATAGCCTGCTTCAACTAAGGTTTCATAACCTGCTTTGATCAATTCAACCGTACCACCGCACAGTACTGCTTGTTCACCAAACAAGTCAGTCTCTGTCTCTTCACGGAAGTTGGTTTCGATGATGCCAGCACGACCACCACCATTTGCCATGGCGTAGGACAAAGCGATGTCACGTGCATGACCAGATTTATCTTGATAGATAGCGACCAAATGCGGCACACCACCACCTTGGGTATATGTTGCGCGAACTGTATGACCTGGTGCTTTAGGTGCAATCATGATGACGTCAAGATCAGCACGTGGCACGACTTGACCGTAATGAACATTAAAGCCGTGTGCAAAGGCGAGTACTGCACCTTGTTTAGCATGGGGTGCTACGTTGTCATGATAAACCTGAGCGATGTTTTCATCTGGCAGCAAAATCATAATGACATCAGCAGCTTTCACTGCATCATTCACTTCTGCTACTTTTAGGCCAGCTTTTTCAACTTTGGCCCATGAAGAACCACCCTTACGTAAACCGACGGTTACTTTACAACCTGAATCACTCAGGTTTTGTGCATGTGCATGTCCTTGTGAACCATAACCGATGATGGCGACGTTTTTACCTTTGATGAGGGAGAGGTCGCAGTCTTTGTCGTAAAAAACTTTCATGATTTTCCTAACTAAATAAAAATTGTCTAAGTTGTTGTTTGAATTAAACCTTGAGAATTCGTTCACCACGCCCTATGCCCGATCCACCAGTGCGGACGGTTTCGAGTATGGATGCACGGTCGATGGCATCGATGAATGCATCAAGCTTAGATTTATTTCCTGTCAGCTCAATGGTGTAAGTCTTATCAGTGACATCGATGATGCGACCACGGAAAATATCTGTAGTACGCTTCATTTCTTCGCGCTCTTTACCTACTGCACGTACTTTGATCAGCATGAGCTCACGTTCAATGAACGCGCCTTCTGTGAGATCAACTACTTTCACGACTTCGATTAAGCGATTCAAATGTTTTGTGATTTGTTCAACCACATCATCTGAACCCGAAGTCACGATCGTCATACGCGAGAGCGTTGCATCTTCAGTAGGTGCAACGGTCAGAGTTTCAATGTTATAGCCACGCGCGGAAAATAATCCCACGACACGTGACAACGCACCGGCTTCATTTTCTAATAAGGCTGAAATAATATGGCGCATGTTATAGATCCTCCGAACCAAGCAGCATCTCAGTCAGACCTTTGCCTGCTTTCACCATAGGCCAAACGTTTTCATCACGGTCAGTGATGAAATTCATGAAGACTAGTTTGTCTTTCATTGCGAAGGCATCTTTGAGTGAGGATTCCACATCACTAGGTTTGGTAATGGTCATACCGACATGACCAAATGACTCAGCTAATTTATCAAAGTTAGGCAAAGAATCCATGTAGGACTCTGAGTAGCGTTTGTCATAATCAATCTGCTGCCACTGACGCACCATACCGAGATAACGATTGTTGAGCAAAATGATTTTTGGTGTCAGATGATATTGCTTACATGTTGCGAGTTCTTGTATGCACATCTGAATGGAAGCTTCACCCGTCACACAAGCAACCGTTGCATCAGGATGTGCCATTTGTACACCCATTGCATACGGTAAGCCTACACCCATGGTGCCTAAGCCACCGGAGTTAATCCAACGACGTGGCTTATCAAAGCCGTAGTACTGTGCTGCCCACATTTGATGTTGACCCACGTCGGAGGTGATGAATGCATCACCTTTGGTGACTTCCCACAGTTTTTGTACTACAGACTGTGGTTTGATGACTTCAGTTGACGTTGGATATTTCAAACATTCTTTTTTACGCCATTCATTGACTTGCTTCCACCATGCAGAGATAGCAGTTGCATTTGGCTTTGTTTCAGCAGCATCGAGTTGAGACAAAATTTCATTCAACACTTCTTTGACATTACCAACGATAGGAATATCAACTTTCACGCGTTTTGAAATTGAAGAAGGATCAATATCAATATGAATGATTTTGCGTGGGTTGGTTGCAAAGTGTTTAGGATTGCCAATCACACGATCATCAAAACGCGCACCAATCGCAATCAGTACATCACAGTGTTGCATCGCCATGTTGGCTTCATAGGTGCCGTGCATACCTGGCATACCAACAAAATGCTCACTGGTTGAACGATACGCACCCAGACCCATCAAAGTATTGGTACAAGGGAAACCAAGTCTATCAACTAATTTATTGAGTTCAGGTGAAGCATCCGACAAAATTACACCACCACCGGTGTAAATCATAGGACGCTCAGCAGTCAGTAATAACTGCACCGCTTTTCTGATTTGACCAGCATGACCTTTTTCTACCGGCTTATAAGAACGCATTTCTAGTTCTTGCGGATACTCATAAGTGGTTTTATGAATTGTGATGTCTTTTGGTATATCGACTAACACGGGACCAGGACGGCCAGTGGTCGCGATATAAAAAGCTTTTTTCATCGTCATGGCCAAGTCTTTTACATCCTTGACCAAGAAATTATGTTTTACGCAAGGACGGGTAATACCGACGGTATCGCATTCTTGAAATGCGTCTTGTCCTATTGCATGCGAAGGCACCTGACCTGTGATCACCACCATAGGAATAGAATCCATATAGGCAGTAGCCAAACCAGTTACCGCATTGGTTACACCAGGACCAGAGGTCACGAGTGCCACACCAATTTTATTTGAACAACGTGAATACGCATCCGCAGCATGTACAGCAGCTTGTTCATGACGAACCAGTATGTGCTGAAACTTGTTCTGCTTAAAAATCTCGTCGTAAATATAAAGTACAGCGCCACCTGGATAGCCGAACACATGCTCGACGCCCTCTTCGGCTAGACAGCGCACAAGAATTTCTGCGCCAGTGATTTCTTGACTCATACAACTTCCTTTCAAGGTCCATGGGAGATTGATCGGATGCTCTCTCCTAATAGAATCGGCAGTTGTTTTATCCTCGGACATTCCTTTTTTGTGCGGTCACGTTAGTCCGTCATACATACCCAGATGTATTTCAAACCAACGCTAAACGCGACTCGTGCAGCCTGAGGGCGTAAAACAACAAAAGATTCTTCACGCTTGTGGCGTGGGTTAGAGCAAACAGCTTTCAAAATGAAAGAGCCTTGTCGCACGAGCAGCGTCTTGCGCCACCCGTGGCAAGGCACAGGATTCCCCTGTGGATGACAGGGGATCAATACGTTACTGCGTTGCAGCAAGTCGGTCAAGTCCAATCTGGGGGAAATCGTTTGAAATCAAGGATTTTCAGGCATCAAGTGGCACTTGTATCGCTGATCTTTGCAGTTATTATCAATATTGAAACCTAAACCTATATCTAGCCCTTCAGCGCTTTGCAAACTGGCCAATCATGCATTCAGGCTGACTCGCTTTACAATGACTGCTTATTGCACCCCATTCACTTCAATTTCTTTTGCAGCCGCGTCTTGAACACTACTCACACCCCACCACCATCCACTGCATCCTCAGCATTCTTATCACTCAGCGCGCCCTCACTACGTGTGCGATTGATTTGCATGGTGTATGAAGCAATGTTGTTATTCGGCCTGTTATTCATCGCCACTTGGTTATTTTCTACGCTCATCCAACAACGTCATGCGCTATACATGCGCACACCTTTAATCATCTGGTTATTTACGGTATTGGGCGTTTACTTCATCTGGTTTTGGACGCATGGCGGACAAACACCGGCAATGAAAACATGGCGCATAAAACTCACTGCGCTAAATGGTGATGCACTTAACTGGCGACGTGCATTACTGCGTTATGTATTGATGTGGTTGTGGTTTGTGCCAGGATTAGCAATCGCTTCTTTATTCCATGCACAAGGCTGGATGTTAGTGATTTTGCCGACGCTGAATTTCATCTTATGGGCTGCGGCTATTTTTCTCCACGCGGATAGGCAATACCTACACGACAGATGGGCTAAAACGCGCTTAATACAACTAGAGAAAATAATCAAACCAACATCCACTCCACCGACTGAACCAACAGCATGATTGCCAGCTTCACACAATTTATGCTGTTTGTGCAGTTGGTCAGTATTGCGCTATTGTCTGTGTGGATAGTATCAATGGGATTGAATGAAACATTGTTTGCGATTCTGATCAGTACTGTATTAACATCACTGCCCCGCACTTACATCATTATCAATAATTTTTTTACTGCTGCTGTATTCGATTTAACACGCGCTGATGGTAAAAAATTTAGTCGCTGGCAATTGCTAATCCTCATGCTGCAAGAATTTTACTGGAGTAGCGTATGTTGGTATTGGTCGTTTCCATTTGCAGGCTTTAGTTTTCGCTCTAGCAAGCAGCATAGTGGCTTGCCTGTATTACTCATTCATGGTTATGGCTGTAACAGTGGTTATTGGATTAGCGTCAGCCGTTTACTGCAAAAACAAAATATTACGCATAGTGCGATAGATTGCGAACCAGTGTTAGTAGGCATAGATGACTATGCAGTCCTCATACACAATGCCATCACAACACTTTGCCAACAGACAGGTCAATCACAAGTTATTATTTTGGGACACAGCATGGGAGGACTATCTGCACGTGCTTATATGCGACGCTATGGTGAAGAGAAAATTGCTCGCTTAATTACGCTAGGCACACCGCATCATGGCAGTAAGTTAGCGGCAGCAGCATGGGGCATGAATGCTTATCAAATGCGTTGGAATGACAATCAAGAAACTAGCAGTTGGATCAATACATTAAATGTATCTTCCACACCCGCTACATGTTCAAAGATTGTGTCGATATATTCACGGCATGACAACATCGTATCACCGCAAGATTCATCTTATTTACCGCATGCACGCAATATAGAAATTGACTTAGTCGGCCATGTCGCATTAGCCTTTACTAAACAATCAGTAAACATTGTGATGCAAGAGATTACTGCAACCCGCGAAAACAAGTTGATATCAGAAAATCGATAACTTGTTCATCAGTGTATTGTCCTGACGATCTCAGATAATCTAAGGTGGGATCACAGGAACGTGCATAGATCGTAAACAACACTACATCCACTGGTAGCTCCTGACGAATCACACCTTCTGTTCTGGCTTTTTCTATCAATCCCGCCATGTGTTCATTTAAATCTAGTAAGCGATTTAGATAACGATTGTTATTCAATAAGGCATCACGCAAACTAGTATTTTCATTTGGCAGTGTGGGTAATCCACCTTTGATGCGAATATCTAAAGCCCATTTCAAGACATTTTTTAATTGTTCTATTGCTGGTAGCTGCGTATCAAGATCACGCACAAATGCAATGGTGTTTTCTAATAATCGCACCATTGCAGCAGCTGCTAATGCTTCTTTGGATGGGAAGTGTTTATAGAGACTGGCTTTAGCGATACCCACTTCCGCTGCCACCTCATCCATCGTCATGAGGTCATAACCTTTTTGAGCAAGCAAGGCATTGGTTGCATCAATAATCGCGTTTTCTCGGACAATCAACTGCTGCTGTTTGAACGACAGCTTAGGCTCTTTACTCATTGGTTACTTTATAGGCGTATCGGTTAAGAATGATGAATTATAAGCTAGAGCATAAGATTCAGCTTCTTGTCTATTTATCAATAAATTTCTTATTCAGCTCTCTACCGATTTCCCTCATTAGGATTAATGACATCCTCTTTGCATCACTCCCACGTATTTACAAAGTCTCAGTCATCCATTTGGCTTAATTAAATTTAATTATCACAAAAGCAATTAAACTATTCTCACCTTAACAAAGATACATTACAGGTGATGAAAAATGAAACTTAGCCAATCACTACACAACTTTAAAGAAGAGACTCAGAAGCTTGATACTTACTGGGTTGAAAAAGCCAAACTTGATTTTGCAAAGGCACTCGAGCAGAGAAGAAAATATAATCAGACTCAATATTCAGTGATCGCGAATAAACTTTCTACTAGCGCTGCTTATATCAGCAAAGTATTTCGCGGCGATACTAACTTGACGATAGAATCAATGGTCAAGCTAGCGCGCGCAACTGGAGGGAGAATTGAAATCAATATAGTCGATGAAGATGGATCGACTAGGTTATCTGTAAATCAATCACCCAAACCTAAAATAAAAATGAATAAGCAAACTAGCTTGAGCATTTCCATACAAGATCATGACTAAAAAAACTCTACAAAGTCTGTGTGTCTATTGCGGCGCTTCGACTGGGCATGATCCCATCTATGCTGCAGCAGCGAATCAACTAGCGCAGGGCTTAGTAGAAAATAAAATTGCTTTAGTCTATGGTGGTGGACAAGTAGGCTTAATGGGGAAAATTGCCGATGCCGTTCTCGCATTGGGCGGCCATGTAACAGGTGTGATTCCTAAAGCTTTAATGGAAACAGAAGTGGGTCATCATCATCTGACAGAACTGATCATTGTCGATGATATGCACGCACGCAAAGCCAAGATGGCTGAACTATCGGATGGGTTTATTGCAATGCCCGGTGGCATAGGGACTTTGGAAGAATTATTTGAAGTCTTAACTTGGGCGCAATTAGGCTTTCATGAAAAACCTATAGGCTTATTAAACACTGCAAATTTTTTTAATGGCTTAATCGATTTTCTACAACATCAAGTACAACAAGGATTTTTGCGAGCTGAACATGCGGAGCTTTTGTTGGTGGATACTGATTCAAATCAGCTCATCACTAAGTTACAACATTTTGAAATGAAAGCAGGCGTGAGTTGGCTAAGTCGACAAGCCGCTCGCACATTAGGGCCTTAAGAATATTTATTTTTTTGCAGGGCTGACAGCATCTAAGGCTTGTGCAAAATCCTGCAATAAATCTTCAGTCTCTTCTATACCCGTTGAAACTCGAATCAAGGATTCTGCAATCCCCATACTGGCGCGACGCTCTGCACCCATTTCATGATAAATCGTATGTGCAACTGGAATGATGAGGGTGCGTGTATCACCTAGATTACTAGATGGAATAGCAAGCTGTAGATGATTGATGTAATCAAAACAATCCAAACCCGCTTTCAGTTCGAAACTAAACAAGCCACCATAGGCCTTAAATAATTGACTTGCTATTGCATGCTGAGGATGTTGCGTCAAACCAGGGTAATACACAGCGGCGACACGTGCATCTTTAGCCAACATGCTTGCTAAGACCAGTGCACTAGCTGATTGTCTTTCAACTCGTAACGCTATGGTTTCAGCACCCACTGCTAAATGATGCGCAGCTTCAGGACCTAAGGAAGCACCAAAATCACGTAAGGCTTTAGCACGCAATTGCGCCATGCCCCACTGCTTGGTTTCAAATCGTTTATAGGTTACTGCAATATTCGGATAACGATTCCAATCAAACAAACCTGTATCGGTCAGACTGCCACCTAAAGCATTGCCATGTCCGCCTATGTATTTAGTTAATGCATTAATGACGAAACTCGCACCCACTGCTTTAGGACGAAATAAATACGGCGAGGTCATAGTGTTGTCGACCACATAGAGAATGCCATGCTTGGCACATAACTCACCTATGCGCTGTAAATCGGCTATCTGGGTACGAGGATTGGCTATCGTTTCTACAAACACCATACGTGTAGCAGGTGTGATGGCACGTTCTACATTTGCCACATCGGTCGCATCAACAAACGACACTGGCATTCCCTGCACTTCTACGGTCTGCCACAAGCTATTCGTATTCCCAAATAAAAAAGAAGACGAAATAACATGATCACCACTACGCAGCAAGCCTTGCACTAAGGCGCCTATTGCGGCCATGCCTGTCGCAAAACACAGCGTGGAGTAACCATCTTCCATGCGTGTGACTTTGTCTTCTAAAGCAGTGACAGTGGGATTGCCTTGACGGCCATAACGATAACCTGATTTTTTACCTTGAAATACTGCCGCTAAATCACGTGCATCACTATAACCAAATGCAACCGAGTGATGTACAGGCTTATGCAATGAGCCATGCTCAATCGTCTTTTGCCTATCGCTATGCAAAATCGTCGAGGTAAAACCGAATGTTTTTTTAGTTGTCATGGCAGTGCTATGTAAAACTATGGCTATTCTATCTGCGCTAAATTGAGATTAAGTTGCGTGCGTACCGCATCTTCCATCACAACTTTTGGATTTGCACGGGCAAATTCGATTCTATCTAAATAATCACGTGAGATATCGCCTGTGATGTATTCACCATCAAAACAAGAAGCTTCGAATTTTTTCAACATAGGATTGATGTCAGAAATCGAACGCTTCATATCTTCTATGTCTTGATACACCAGCGCATCGGCAGTGATTTCACGGCAGACTTCTTCGTAAGTGCGGTTGTAAGCAATTAACTCATCGCGGGTAGGCATGTCTATGCCATACACATTGGGATATTTCACCGGTGGTGCAGCAGAAGCAAAAATCACACGACGCGCACCTGAGTCACGTGCCATCTGTACGATCTCACGGCTAGTCGTACCACGTACGATGGAATCATCTACGAGTAATACACTCTTACCTTTGAATTCAGCACTAATCGCATTGAGTTTTTGACGTACAGATTTTCTACGTATAGCCTGTCCTGGCATTAAGAAGGTACGACCTATGTAGCGGTTCTTGATAAAGCCTTCGCGATAATCTAAATTGAGTGTCATGGCTAATTCCATCGCAGAAGGACGCGAAGAATCAGGGATAGGCATCACAACATCAATATCACCGGCTGCAAATTCACGACGAATTTTATGCGCTAAATATTCACCCATTTTAAGTCGGGCTGCATATACAGATGCGCCATCAATCACGGAATCAGGACGCGCCAGATAAACAAATTCAAATGCACAAGGATTTAAAGTTGGTGATTCAGCACATTGTTGGTTATATAGCTTGCCATCGTTATCGATGAATATTGCTTCACCCGGCAAGACATCACGCAAAAAATGAAAACCTAATCCTTCTAGTGCTACTGATTCACTCGCGATTAAATATTCAGGTCCTTTTTCGGTGTCATTAAAACCTATGCACAATGGGCGTATGCCATACGGATCACGAAAGGCGAGTAAGCCATAACCCGCTACTTGTGCAACAACTGCATAAGAACCTCTGACACGTTTATGCAATGCAGTTACTGCATTAAATATCGTGTGCGGATCAAGTGAGAAGCTGCTGGTTGATTGTTGTATCTCATGCGCTAAGACATTGAGTAAAACTTCAGAATCAGAATCCGTGTTGATATGACGGCGATCATTCTTAAACATTTCTATTTTAAGTTGATCTGCATTCGTCAAATTACCGTTATGCGCCAAGGTGATTCCAAAAGGAGCATTCACATAAAAAGGCTGTGCTTCTTCTTCACTCGAAGATCCGGCGGTGGGATAGCGACATTGACCTATACCTGAGTTACCCGGCAAGGAACGCATATTCCGTGTACGAAAAACATCGCGTACTAAACCATTCGCTTTATGCATGCTAAAGGTATTGCCATGACTAGTAGCAATGCCCGCAGCATCTTGACCACGATGCTGTAGTAACAGCAAGGCGTCATAGATGATTTGATTGACCGGTCCGTGAGAAACAACACCTACAATGCCACACATGGTGGACTCCTCAACATAACAATTCAAGCTCTATCACATCAGAGCTGGTTTAGACTGGCTGCAATGATCCGTTAAGACCAAGCTTGCGCAGTCGCGTGCGCATCTTCTCTGCTTCTTCTTTATTCACAAATGGACCTACACGTATGCGTATACGGTCACCTGCATTAGTAGAAATTTTTTGCGTATACGATTTAATCCCTGCCTTCTTTAATTTTTCTTGCATGTCATCTGCCTTGGCTTTATTTTCAACGGCAGCTACTTGCAAGACATAACGTATAGGTAAATCGCGATTCGACTTCGTATTTTTACTATCTGACTGTTTCGCACTATCAGTTTTATTACTGGCCTTGTCTTTAGATTTATCTTTAGACTTATCGTTAGTCTTCTCTTTCGCAATCTCTTTTGTTTTTTCTTTAGAAGATTCCTTAGGCGCGACTTCTTTTTTCACTTCTTTTTCAGCTTGCACAGGCTCTGCTACATTATTTTTTACAACCGGTGCAGGAGTGTCAATCTTAGGTACAGCAACAGGCGCAGCAGGTGCTATTGGAGCACTCGGTTTTTCAACAACACGATTAGTTGGAGGACTTAATTCTAGAGGGGGTAAGCTAGGCGCACTTTGACGGGTGGCAGGTGCATCGCGAGCTGGGATCTGAATTGCAATCTCATCCGAGAAGGGTTTAGGTTCGGAATCAAAAATCATGGGCAAGCCAATAATGGCAGCCAGTACCAAAGCGGTAGCACCAATCAAGCGACGGCGCGCACGTCTTTTCTCAGGGAGTGCAGGATCTAGCGGCTCTTGTGCTTCGCTAGATTCTGATCTGCGGGTGCGGCGCGCTTTGACGGGAGGATTATTCTCTTCGTCATTCGCTTGCTTGTTTTTATCTAGGAAAGAGAACAAGCCCATATTGATGTCGTGAGGTCCAGAATCAGTGTAATGCGGATTTTTTAGCGGCCAAAATTCCGGCTACCGTCCAAAATGATCCGAAGACCACAATTCTATCATTCTCCCCTGCCCGATTACTTGCATTCAATAGGGCTTCTGCAGGAGATGAAAAACATTCAATACTGGTTTGCGCATCGGGCGCATCAGCTGCTTGAAAACCCGCATCCAATACTGCTTTTTTTAAGCTCTCTGCACTGGCTGCACGCGCAAGGGGTAAGTCGGTTAAGCACCAATGATCTATACGACCGGATAACTGTGACAAGATTCCAGCAATATCTTTGTCGGACATGGCACCAAAGATAGCGTAGGTGTAGGGATGAAATCCCATGTTGTCGAGATTTTGCGCCAAGGTAGCAGCTGCATGCGGGTTGTGTGCCACATCCAAAATAACTGCAGGCCGACCCGGTAAAACTTGAAAGCGACCTGGCAAATCCACCAACACCAGACCAGTGCGTACTTCTTGCGCACCTAATGGCAGCTTGTCTCGCAATACTTCTAAAGCAGCTAGGGCAGCACTGGCATTCAACAACTGATTCGCTCCACGCAAGCTAGGATAAGCTAAAGCATTTCTGCGCTGCTCACGCCCACCATAATTCCACTGCTGCTTATCACCGGAATAATTAAAGTCACGTCCAAACAACCAGAGATCTGCACCGATTGCTTGTGCATGTGCAATCAGTGAAGCTGGTGCTACGGGGTCGCTACAAATTGCAGTGCGTCCTGCTCGAAATATACCGGCCTTTTCAAAGCCTATTTTTTCACGTGTATCACCCAGATAATCCATGTGATCTAAATCGACACTAGTGACGATGGCTACATCGGCATCGATGATGTTGACTGCATCTAAGCGTCCACCTAAGCCTACTTCTAAAATCACAGCATCACACTTAGCATCAACGAATAACTGAAGTATAGCCAGTGTGGTGAATTCAAAATAAGTCAGTGAAATAGCAAGTTTGGCGCGCACTGCTTCAACACGTGCAAAGGCATCACAGAATTTTTCATCGTCCACCATCTCGCCATTAATGCGAGCGCGTTCATTAAATTGTAGGAGATGAGGAGAGGTATAGAGACCTACGCGATATCCACCTTGCAGCAACATCGATTCCAACATAGCACAGGTAGAACCTTTGCCATTGGTACCGCCGACTGTAATCACGGGACAAGTGAACTGCAAACCCATGGCGCGGGCAACTGCATCAACACGCTCTAGTCCTAATTCTATGACTAGTGCGTGGGCAGTTTCAAGACGCTGTAACCAAGCGTCTAGACTAAGTGTGGAAGTCATCATTGGGTTCGTGCAGACACCACTGTCTAACTTACGCAGACAAGTGGTCTTAGGCTAATACCTCAGGAGGCTGGTTCTGCAAAATCGCCAAGATACGTGCAATTTCTTCGCGCATTTGACGACGGTCGACGATCATATCGATCGCACCTTTTTGAATAATAAATTCAGAACGCTGAAAACCTTCAGGTAATTTTTCACGCACAGTGTTTTCAATCACACGTGGCCCTGCAAATCCAATTAAGGCTTTTGGTTCTGCCATCACGACATCGCCCATAAAAGCAAAGGATGCAGAGACACCGCCCATAGTAGGATCGGTCAACACAGAAATGAAGGGCAGTTTTTTCTCAGACAGCTTGGTGAGCATAGAAGTAGTCTTTGCCATCTGCATGAGCGATAACAAACCTTCTTGCATACGAGCGCCACCGGTTGCAGTAATGCAGATGAAAGGTACTTTTTGTTCTAAAGCAGTTTGCGCTCCACGCACAAAACGTTCACCCACTACAGAACCCATAGAACCGCCCATGAATTCAAACTCAAAACAAGCCACCACCACAGGCAAGGTCATGATGGCACCACCCAACACGATTAATGCATCGGTTTCGCCAGTGGCATCCATCGCTGCTTTTAAACGCTCTGGATATTTTTTGCTGTCTTTAAATTTTAATGAGTCGACCGGCAAGGTATCTTGACCGATTTCATAACGACCTTCTTGATCAAGCAAGGCATCTAAGCGATCACGTGCACGTATGCGCATGTGATGATCGCATTTAGGACAAACATGCTGATTCGATTCTAAATCGGTACGATAAAGTACCGCCTCGCAGGACGGGCATTTAACCCACAAGCCTTCCGGCACGGAGCGACGAGTAGATGCGTCGGAACGTTGAATACGGGGAGGAAGTAGTTTTTCTAGCCAACTCATGGAAGCTCACTTTCAGGAGAGCGGTGCTCTGGGCACCACAACGGCGACATTGTACCTGCCACCGTGGGGTAGAGCCAAATCAGCAGTTTTGATATTAATTTGAAAACTTCCATTAACATCTTGTTTAAGCAGCAATTTCATCAATTGCTTTTCGTATATCAGTTAAGAACAAGCGCACAGCTTCGGTCGCTTTTTCTGCTGGCGTATTTTCCAACTCTTGGATGATACGACTGCCGATGACGATCGCATCAGCCACTGAAGCTACTGCTTTTGCAGTGCTGGCATCGCGGATACCAAAACCCACACCGATTGGTAAATTCACATGCTTGCGAATAGAAGCGATGCGCTCAGACACTTCGACGGTATCGATATTGCCTGCGCCAGTCACACCACGCAAAGAGACGTAATAAGAAAATCCGCTACCTACTTTCGCGACTTGTTTAATGCGCTCCTCAGTTGAGGTTGGTGCCAACAGAAAAATTGGATCCATGTCTTTGGCTTGTAAAGCTTGCGCAAATTCCACACATTCTTCAGGTGGATAGTCGACCACAATCGCACCATCCACACCGGCTGCATGCGCTGCATCGATAAATTTTTGCATGCCCATACGTTCGATAGGATTGGCATAGCCCATTAAGACGATAGGCGTATGTTTATTTTTTTCACGAAAACTTTTTACATAGCCAAAGACATCATGCATGTTGACACCGAACTTCAACGCACGTTCACAAGCACGTTGAATCACGGGACCTTCTGCCATAGGATCAGAAAAAGGCACGCCTAGTTCTAAGATATCTGCACCACCTTCAACTAAAGCATGCAGCAAAGGCACTGTCAGTTCAGGTGCGGGATCACCAGCAGTAATAAAAGTGATGAGTGCTTTTTTCTTTTGCGCTGTTAAATCAGCAAAGGTTTTTTGAATTCTAGACATGACGCATCCTTATTTTGCAACAGGATGCAATTTGCCATATTCAGCAACGGTATGCATATCTTTATCGCCACGACCAGATAAATTCACAAGTATGACTTTATCCTTAGACAAGGTAGAAGCAAACTCTGCTGCATAAGCTAAGGCATGACTAGTTTCGAGAGCAGGAATGATGCCTTCAATTTGACAGCAATGATGAAAGGCTTTAACTGCATCTTCATCTTTTACTGACACATACTGTGCGCGATGCGAGTCTTTTAACCATGCGTGTTCAGGACCTACACCCGGATAATCTAAGCCAGCTGACACCGAATGCGTCTCACTGATTTGACCATTTTCATCTTGCAGTAAATAAGTACGATTACCATGTAAGACACCCGGTATACCACCAAGTAAAGCTGCTGAATGCTTACCCGTTTCTATACCCTCACCCGCTGCTTCCACACCAATTAAAGTCACTTCATGATGATCAATGTAGGGATGAAAAATTCCCATCGCATTCGATCCACCACCGATACATGCCATCACATAATCTGGTTGACGACCTATCAAGTCTGGCATTTGTTCTATACATTCATTGCCTATTACGGATTGAAAATCTCTCACCATCATAGGATAAGGATGAGGACCTGCAACGGTACCAATGATGTAAAAAGTATTTTCTACGTTTGTGACCCAATCACGCATAGCTTCGTTTAATGCATCTTTGAGTGTTTTGGAGCCTGACTCAACAGGCACAACGGTCGCACCCAATAACTGCATACGATAGACGTTTTGTACTTGGCGCTTTACATCTTCACTACCCATGTACACCACACATTCCAAACCAAAGCGCGCACAGATCGTCGCTGTTGCAACACCATGCTGACCTGCACCGGTTTCTGCAATCACACGTGGTTTACCCATGCGCCTAGCTAACAAGGCTTGGCCAATCACATTATTAATTTTATGCGCGCCAGTGTGATTTAAATCTTCACGTTTGAAATAGATTTGTGCTCCACCCATTTCATCTGACCAGCGCTTGGCGTGATAGATAGGACTAGGACGTCCGACGAAGTATTTCAGCTCATGATGAAATTCACGTAGAAATTCCGGATCATGTTGATAATGCGCGTAAGTCTCTTTGAGTTCTTCCAGTGCATGGGTCAGTGTTTCAGAAACGAAGCTGCCGCCATAAGGACCGAAATGTCCGCTTACATCAGGAAAGTTGTAGTGACCCTGTGCGTCTTGATCACCTAATTGTGAAAAGTCTTGATCCATGTTGATCTCTCTTATTTAATTTGACTGTCGCCTGCTCGAACAGCAGACACGAATGCATGCATGAGTGCAGCGTCCTTGATACCTTTTGCTGATTCAATGCCACTACTGACATCAACAGCAAAAGGACGGACGCTGGTAACAGCTTCAGTCACATTTTGTACGTTCAAGCCACCACTTAAAACGGCCCGATGCGCGAGTTCTGCGGGAATGAGAGACCAATCGAAAACCTTTCCACTACCACCATAAGAATCGACCCAAGTGTCGAGTAGCAATCCAGAAAAATACGGACTAGCCGTGCGGTATTGCTGTTCGCATTCTAACAAATCGGCTGATTTCATATCGGGCTTGACTCTAAGCGCACGTAAAAAGGGTCGCTGAACCTCTTGAGCTATGGCACAGCATTGCTCTAAAGTTTCATCACCATGGAATTGCAAAATTGATATGGGCGCAATCGCTAGTGTTTGCCTCACTTCTGCCACGGAAGCATTCACAAATAAACCAACCGCACTCACAAACGGTGGCAACAAAGCGAGTAACTGTGCGGCCTGTTTTGCAT
>Ga0209550_10002992_pt1 | contig 16196 bp, 15 predicted proteins | sample LauGreSuBDMM15SN_2_FD_187567 | JGI IMG/M metagenome (GOLD analysis project Ga0209550, IMG submission 187567) | Freshwater lake microbial communities from Lake Michigan, USA - Su13.BD.MM15.SN (SPAdes) (version 5) | ecosystem: Environmental > Aquatic > Freshwater > Lake | place: Lake Michigan...
AAACTGATCGACTGGCGGGACATTTGCTGGCGCTCTCAGCGTCTGGGCTTCCGCTTGACGTTGAGTCTGGTCTCTTTCCCACTTACGTTGCTCTCTTGCAAGTCTTTTGCCGATTGCTGCATCAAGTTCTTCTTGGGTAAAAACCCTAGATGGCTCTTTTGCTTCTTCAGCGACTTCCGGCGTTTGAGTTGCTTCCTGAGTGGCCGTCACTTCTGGAGCTGGCGCGGAGTCTACTTCCGCTAAGGTTTGTTGGACTTCTTCAGTCATTTTTGAATCTCAATGATTCCCTGGTGATCGCACCAGTACGGTTTTTACAATCTTACACCAATTACGAATAATAACTAATGTTCAAAATTGCGCTTGCTGATTGTTGAATAAAACGAATTTTGGTTAAGTCGCCATCATATTGAAACGGCACACCTACTGCAATAGGCATACCAACAGTAGCGCTAGGAGCGGTGCCGTCATCGCGCCAACGCACGGGAGCGCCTTCAGCCACAATCAAAGCCAACACGGGCTTTGCGTTTAAACCCTCCGGCGACTTGATTGGCACTGTCAAAGCAGTGGATGCGGTCAAATCTGTGATCTGTTGGTAGCCGAAACAAGTCGTAACGGCTTTAAGGTTCATGGTCATGTCAAAATCTCCGAGGTTGTGTAAACGATCTTATGATAATTGGCGGTTCATAAGTTGCATAAGGCGGCGATATGCTGAAATCCCATCCATCATTGTTGCCTGCGTCAATGTTTTCATAATCAGCATAAGCAGTCCAAGACGCGCCGCCTGTAGCGTTTGAATCCTGAATGGTCAAATCCGATACGGTTACTGTGCCACTAGCCTTTGATATTGTAGCTTGACTGCCTGGCGTTGTTGACTGAAGATATTTAACGTTTGAGCTGTTAGCAACAAAGCTGCCGACTGTAGATGTCACGCCAGACTTAAGCTGTAGCGTGCCATTGGTCAGTGTTAGTGTTTTTGCTGAACCAAGCGTCAAGGCGTCTTGCATTGCCCACGTTCCACCGATTCCGTTAAAAGTGACGGGGAAATCTAGCGTTTGACCAGCAGTAGTAATTGTTTTTGTGCCTGATGTAGCTGCAAAGGTGGTTATTGCGGCCCCAGCAGCACTTAATGTCATGCCACTTGATAATGTTAAATTTCCGTAAATAAACCTACCATTTGCATTTAAATTGCCCGTAAATCCAGAAAAATCTAAGTTTTTTATTACGCTATTTCCAGTTGTTGTAATACTATCTGTACCAGCAGAAATATTAAAAGACGGCGCGTTTGTTTCTGTGCCACCCGCCGTAGAGCCAGAACTAATTGTCCTTGTCCCCGTAGTGCCTACGCCAGTTACGTTTACTGTTGGTGTGCCTGTGTAACTGAAGTTTGTAGCTGTCGCCAGTGACCAAATAGTTGCACTAAGGCCAATTAACGTGATATTGCCAGTACCAAAAGCTAATGTTCTGACGTTGCTGTTGCTTGAGGCAAACAACCCCGTGGTCAGCGTAAAGTTGTTTAAATCTAACGTGCCGTTAGTCAGCGTAATAGTACGAGTAGACCCTAGCGTCAATGCTGATGCAAGTTGAAACGTGCCGCCTACACCATTAAAAGTGATAGACGCTGAAATACTAACTGCATTGGTGGTAATTGTATTTGTGCCAGATGTGGCAGCAAAAGTTATTGTTCCTGTAGCATTCCAAACAGTTGCAGCTACTAAAGACAACAAACCACTAATGGTAAGAGTTCCAGTGCTAGAAAAAGTTACTGTACCTGCTGAAACTGTAAAGTTTAGACAAGTTAGTGCGCCCGTCAAAGTAACGGTGTAAGTACTGGATTGATCAAAAATTACCGAATCAGACGCGGTGGGGACAGATGCACCGCTGGCTCCCCCAGAAGACGCAGACCAATTTGTTGTGGATGTGGTGTTCCATGTACCTGTTCCACCAACCCAATATCTATCTGCCATGCTTATTCCTTAATATAAGAAAGCAATTAAACATTAAAATAAATCATTCCAAGATGAGCCATTCCAACAGCGCAATTTAACTAAAACTGAGTCAAAATACACATCACCTTGTTCTGCGGTAGCTGGGGCTGCGGCTAATGGCACAAATTGAACCGCCCCTGTATGTTTTACCTTCATGCGTACTAAGCCAGCGTAGTTACCCATTGAAAATCCTGCATTGCCAGCACTAAATTCAATATTTGTAGGGCAGTCTGCGGAAGAATTAAAAGTACCTACAGCGCGACCAATAATAGCTGAGCTATAAAATACATCCGCACGGTCATATGAATCAATAACAGTAGAACCACCAAACTGAATAGTTCCTACTGGTTTATTAATCTCAATCTTTGCGTCAGTTCTATAGCTATCTAAAGCAATTCTTGAAGAAAATTGTGTGCTAGTACTATTGTCGTTTCTATTGCTAGTTATTCTAAAATAAGGCGAAGGTGCAGATCCAAGGTTATCTCTAATCCATACGGCACCATTGTCAGTTGAATCATTTGCAGAAATAACAATTTGTTGTGTTTCATCTTGTGGATCAATATCTCCCGATACAAAACCTAGCTTAAATTTTTGTTTGGTAAGAAAACCAAACATATCAGAAGCATTTATTTGTGCGCCTGTTCCTACGAATACAGCGCCATTGTTGTTTGAATTGTTTAACCCTATAACATTATTACCAAAACTAGAAATCCCACCTAAAGTAGATGCAACAGCAACAACATCGCCTTCACAAGCAATGACCCAATTATAACGAGAAGCGCCATTGATGTCAGAAACATCTTGATCGCTTGATTGAAAATGTAATCGATCTATTTTGCAATGAAAGAAAATATTATTATCAGTATTTTCAAGAGAAATATTAGCTGCGTTTGCGCCTAAATCTTCGGATGATGTAAAATAGCAATGTTCAAACAAATTGTAACAACTGTTACCTGAATTGCCGCCCACGCCAGTGCCTAACACCAATGCTTTTGAAGTATTAATTAAATTTTTGCAAGTTGTAAATACATTGTTAAAATAGTTTCTAAAACAATCATACGGGTTTGTCGATAAACTTCCCGCGGGTTTGGTTGACAAATAAATTTGAGCTGTTACAGCGCCATAAATAGTTATGTTTGTAAAAGTTGCCAACGACCAAGTAATCATTTGCAAACCATACTTGGCACTATTTTGACAATCTAACATTAAATCTGACAAACCACCCCGTTGTTTACAAGTGCTATCGTTTGGTGTTTCAAATAATATCATTGGGCTTACGGCATCTCCAGCCCAAACAATTCGTGTTGCTGCGGAATTTCTTAAAGATGCTATACCCGCTTTAAAGCCGCCGCCACCAGAACCTTGTAAAAATACATTGTCTTCATCAACTAAAATAGTTGATGTAATTCTATAATCGCCAGGAGGAAAATTAATAACACCCCCTTGTGTTGTTTTAATTTGCGTAATGGCATTTTGAATTGCCGCAGTATCATCTGCTACGCCATCGCCTACAGCACCAAAATCCAAAACACTGATAGATTCTTGAAGTTTTTGATGAACTGTGCGTCCAACAGAACCCGCCAAATTTCCGCTTGAATTAGATTGCCGAAACCCAACAAGCGCATCACCCAACGCAGGGTCAGATGTATTGGCCAAATTAGGCGTTAAATCGGTAATGCTTGGAATATTGTCATAAGTGGCAATTAAAACATTCGTGCTAGTGAATAAAAGAAATTTATATTCAATTCCATCAGTCAGCCAAATTTCACCCGTGGGAACACGCCCCGCAGAATTAAGAATAATTGGGTTGGTATGAGCTGTTACACCATTAGCACTTGTGTAAGTGGTTTGCGGCGTAGTTGTTCCAGCAGCATAAGAATACAATTTGCCACCCGACAAGATTACGCCGTTGTTGTCAAAAAATTGAGCGCCTGCGCCAGCAAGTGCAGAAAGATTTACAGTCATGCTAAAAACCTCAGTTTGTATAGAGTGCGTAGATAAATTTCAACAATGTTATCAATCAACTGTTGTAATGATGAATCAGTTTTATCACACACATCGTAACGAGCGCCTTCAATTTCAGCAAGTGAATCTTGCAAAAACTCAATAATGTTAGACGTTTTTTTTGCTGAATTCAAGGTAATGGGGCCAATCAAACCATATCGGCCTTGGTACGCTTCAGCAAAATCATCTGCCGCACCAACGATGCGTTCATAAAAAATATTGAGTGCTATGTGCTTGCTGTAGCTGCGAGTGTTCAAATGCACAGAATGTGCAACATCCCGTGCCAAAAACAGCAAGCCTAAAAATTCATTTGCTTTCATTGTGGTATCCCTTGTGGTGGTATTCCCATTTCTTCTTCGGGCATCATCTCCATAGGCTCTTCACGCATCTCAGGCATTTGGTTCATCATGTCTTGAGACTCCATCGCTGCAGCAACTACGCCCATAGCAATATCTTGAATTTGTTGCTCGGTCATGCCAGCTTGCACCGCAGCGATCCGTTTGGTTTCGGCTTCGTACATCTTAACTTCAGCTTCAAAATCTTTGCGTTGCTGTTCTTGCACCTCGATGGACTTGCCGACATTTTGAATCATTTGGTGCATCTGTTCCATCTCTTGGCCCATCGCTTGCATTTGCTGCTCGGCCATTTGCAACTCTGGTGACTTGTCACCATCAGCCATGAGCTTGGGATCAATGGTCTTGGCAAAACGTTTGGCCATCTCTTGGGCACCTGGCCAATCCATGTTCTTTACAAACAAATCTCCGGCCACTTGCCACAGTTGGGGATTACCCTGCAACAGTTGAGCCATTGCTTCCAACGCTTCTTGACGTTTGGTTGCGTAGCCTGGGCCAGTCGCCACCACCACGTCGTACTTGCCGACGCTTGGGTTGTAAATTTTGTCGATTACTATGTCGCCTTGCATAATCTTCTTGACGGCTTCAGGCTGGTCAGGGTTTAACTTGACCATATCAGTGTCACCGTCTATACCAATGATGCGAGCCACGCGCTGGGTGTCGTACACCTTGGGGATCAAGTCCACGAGCTGGCGCACAATGTGCCGCACACCACGGGCTAAGTTGTCGCCGTAGTGGTAAGTACCTACGTCGCCCTCGCGCTGACGCGCAAGAATAGCTCTGCCGCTGCGTTCATTGGAAGTCATGCCCAAAGATGCGTTGTATTGGCCAGTAGATGCCTTAATGTCCTCAGATGCGCCTGCTTTGGCCTGCAACAGCCCGCTGGAGGCCATTGGAGGCTGCGCCCTAGCTGGCAATGGCAGCACAGCGCCTTGGCCGTCTGTAACGTCTGGATTGACTTCCAAGTACGGCCAGTTGGTCGTGTTGGCAGTCTTCCATTGGTTCTCATAGCCTTCAAACTGGCCACCGTAACCAATAAACGGCGCTTTGGGTGCAAGGGCAAGCATCTCTGCCTCTTGGCTCACCCAGTAGTTGTACATACGCTGAGCATCCTTGGCGTTTCGCACCAAGCCCGACACGTACAAACGGCCATCAACCTCAAATTCATTGCCGACAATGCGTACTACAGGGATGTATTTCCCCGCCCACTCACGCTCTTCAAGAATTTCATAGCCGTTAATCTTGCAGTATTTAATCTTGACACGATCCGATTCACGAGATCTTTTAGGTTTGCCATAAATTGCTTTCAGTTGTTTATCTTCTAAAGTGCCTTCAAATGCGGTCACGTTCCCAGGGTACATATTAAGCGTTGCTCTGTCGTAATCTACATAGTAGTAGTCAGCAACGCGGATGGTGTCTTCCATAAGCCATTGGCTTAGATTTTGGTCACCCACACCCAGCGTTTGCAAGGTGGTAATGGGTGCGGAGTCGGGATACATCCGCTGGTATTCGTCTTTGGTGATGTCTTCAGTAATGAAGCACCACTTGGCATCTGCGCCAGTCGGGTCTTGGATGGTTGGGTCCATGTAGACGCTGAATGAATTGCGTACACGGCCAATCTTGATGTCTTGATCAAACGTGTTTTCGTCGCAGTATTCGGTCAGGATGCGGATGTAACCTTCGCCGTAGGAGACTTGGTTTTCGCAGGCCGTGTCGTAAGCGACATCGGCGTCTGATATGTACTCAATGTGTCTGACCATTCCATTGAAGATTTCTGCAACTTCAATGTCTGCATGGTCGTCGGCTGGAATAACTTTGCCACTTGGGCGGTTTTGCCTTTGGTCATTGGTCACCTGTCTTACGTGCTGGGGTAACTTATTGATCGTCAGACACGGTCTGGCGTTAATCGTTTGACCTTGCACCGCGCCACGGGTTGCCAACACATCTGCTGGCCATTGCCAACGATTGTCGGGCGAGCCAGCGTAGAACTTCAAGTCGTCAATTTCATCTTCACGCGACTCAGACAACGCACCAATGGCCATGTCCAAACGCGAGCGAGCAGTCGCTAAAATACTAGACGATGAGTCCTTGTCCTTGCCACCGTTGGCCACAGCACCGGCTGCGGCGATGCCTGTGTAATCTGCCATTATTTCTTCTTCGCAGTCTTAGCTGAATCTTTAAAATCTTTAGCCGTTGGCGCATTCTTGCTGCCAGGCTTGTTCATCTTCTCTTTAGAGCCAGCAGCAATACGAGCTTGCTTGGCGTGAATATTTGCGTAGAGTCCAGGTTTAGTAGCCATAATTAACACTTCCATCGTTTAAGAGCTGCTTTAGCGCGTTCGCCATCTTTGGCATTGGCCGCTACAGCGCCCATTCTTGCACAAAATGAATCCTTGCGGCCTTGGTCTGCCTTGGTCTTAGGGTTGGGTGCTGGCGCTTTAAGGTTAGAACCCGTCGCCGCATTGTACTTCTCACGGCCTTTGGCAGTCAAACCAGCCCCCTTGGACACTGGCAACTTCTCACCTCGACCTACTGACAGAGAAACACTCTTCTTTGCCATTTAACTCCCCATCCATCCAGTTGTAACTGCGCTTTGAGAAGATGCTCGCCTTATTGCAGGCTCCTTGTATTCTCTGTGCGCCACAGGAAAAGCAAAAGTTACTGCAAGTGCATCAGCTGCATCCGGTGAAGCTAAACCCCTTGCTCGCATCTCTTTTTTGCCTTCCAAAAATATAGTCCCAGAAGAATTTGGCTTCTTCGTTGGACCAGTGAAGTCAGCCTTCAATTGGCGATCTGACGGAATACTAGCAGATTTTAACCAATTTCGCATCTCATTCCACATTTCTGCTCGTTTATTTCCAAACGCCTGCGAGTGCTTGGCCTTGCCGCCAAAGTTAACACCCCGAACCTTGTAACGCTGCTCTGTAAGACGGTCAAGAATGCCATACCCCAAACCACCCTCATCAATCACAGTCAAGGCTGGCTTATATTCCTCAATCGCATCAATCACCCGTCCAACAATCTCCATCGTATCCTCGCCCTTGTACCGCTTGATGGCCACAATGTCGCGCCCCTGCCTCACCACAATAACCGTTGAATCTGCACCACCCCTTGCTGGGTCAACCCCCAAAACAATAGGCGCTGTCAAATCCTTATACCTCGGCCTCTTCATCGCATCATCCACAATCAAAGGGCTGATAAATTGATCCTCACCAGCAGATGGAAACTCGCCATACACCTCAACCTTAGCCTGGCTGCTGTCCTCACCATATTCAGCAATGATCTGCTCATACACCGATTTGTCAGTATCTTCAACCGTTCTAGCATCGACAATTTTTGACGTCCAAAAGTCCCGCTTGGCGTGAAAACACTCAAAAAAGTACCCCTCATTGCGCCGTGGGTTGGAAAATGCAAACCAGTACCTGTCCGGCGTGTTCTCAGTAAAGAATCCAGCGCCAACCTCCCAAATAGGATTAGGAATACCGCTAGATTCATCAAATATCAACATCATGCCGTCTTGATTGTGGACACCCGCGTAAGAATCGGGGTTCTCAGCACTCCACAATTTACCCTCACAAGCCCAGTACCGCGTGCCCTTACGCAAATCACGCTCAACCAACTCAGTCAACCACTGCGCTGGTACCAGTTTGGTAGCACTTATTTCCCACCAATGGCTATTGATGAGCATGGCCGCCCACTTGGTTAACTCAGCCCAAGTGACAGATCTCAATTGGTTCTCGCTGTTGGCAGACACCACAACAGAGCCGCCAATGCGGGTGGTTAGCATCCACAAAATAAGCCAACTCACTAGCGCAGACTTGCCAATACCGCGGCCAGAAGACACCGCCATGCGGATGGTGTCATAGTTGATCAAACCCTTTTGCCTCTTTATGTGCGCGGTTATATCGCGCAGCACTTCGCGTTGCCACTTTCTCGGCCCAGTAAACTTTTCTAACGGCGTGTTCTTTTGCCCCCAAGGGAAAGCAAAAAGCACAAAAGCCTCTGGGTCATCAGCAATGGCCGGTGACCAAAGTTCCACCATCAGCTTTTGCTCTTCTTCAGATTTGTATATTGTGGTTTGCATTTATTTCGTCCGGACAATCAACTGATTGACCGGAACGTCGTAGCTTTGATAGGGAAAAGTGGCTATGCGTTCTTGAGGCGTCATGTTCATGCGAGTTTGCACTGCTCTGGCTTCGGCTTCGCCGGCAAGACGCTGATACAAATCAAATTTTGCTTGTTCGCTGTGATAAGCAAGTAACGCTTTTTCATCTAATTCACGCGCCTCTTTTTCAAGTTTTAAACCTTTTTTGCGGGCGCCAGGCTTGACAATCTTTGTTGGATCAAGCGGGTCATTAGCGCTAGACATCCTAAACATTTCTTGTGCTTGTTCTCTTTTTTGTTTTGCAATTTCTTCAAGCGTCAAAATCATTGTTTGTGGATCACCACCCCCTGCAAAACCTTCTCTTTGCTGTACAGCGTGTTGAAGCTCATGCAACATTGTTGATCTATTTACAGCTCCATTTTCGCTAATAGGAACACCAATATTGTCCCTTTCGGTTTCGTAATATCCGCCCTTTCTGCCAGGCTTCAAAAAGACGCCAATATTTTTTGTGTCGGGATATGCCGCCGATAGTTCTGGGTGCAACAAAGCCTTTTGCCTGCGAACTACGGTTGAATTTCCTCTTTCTAAATCTGTTCTTTCACCCCAAGAATAAAGTTTGTGGCCAGGCATTGAATTAGCGTCACTAATCTCTTGCCTCAATTTGCCTTCTGACCCCCTAAATGTGCCAGTAGCTGCCCAGATTTCTTCAGGTTTTGCGCCAGCCTTTTCCATCTCTAACGCTTTATTTGCAGCAGCCTGATTCCATGTCTTAGAAGTAGGGCCAACAAAAATCTGGCTTTGCGTACCCTGTGCCATACCCTGCAACACCTCAGCTGGCATCCCACCACGCTCCATCATCTGAGGAATTACCCTCTCAGCGTAACGCTCACTAGCTCGGCCACCAGCTAATGCAGCTCTACGCGCTTGCCTTGCCGCCTCCAATGTCGCCATAGTCACAGGCTTTGCCGTAGGTGCTACCGCAATAACAGCTTCCAACACTTCTGGCCTGATGCGTGTAGTCCCGCCAAGTCCACCAGCTCCAGTTGTCAATGGCCAGCCATACGACAACAGATCCAATGTCTGACTGATTGCAGGAACGCTAAGAAACTGCGCCGCACCCTGCATCTGCTGTGTGCGCTCAGGCGAATAACTCTGCGCTAAAAAATCAGCTAGCGCACCCAAATACTGATTGCGCGGCACTGGGCCAATAGAGTCTTGGTAGGCCAACCGATTGGCTGGGCGCTGGGTGAGGGCGTTGTTGTAGATCGGCATAGGTAGATGTTAAATCATTTTTTTAAAAAAAATAAAAAATTGTGCGCGACACCGCCCGTTCCGGCGCCCTTTCCCGCCGGCCCTACCCCCCCCCGCCCGAAAAATTGGCAGGGTGGCCATGGGCGCCAGCTGGCACATCCGCAAAGTTATCCACAGGATTTTGACGCAATTGCGCCAAAGTTAAGCACACCGACCTGTGGATAACTGCAATCTGCCTGTTTATTGGGCATATTGCCCTTAGTTATCCACAGTCTGGTTAACATAATAGTCATTGTGTTAAACCGATTATGTAAGGTTCGTGTAAGAGAGTATATGAATCAATGACTTATGGCTATAAGTTATCCACACGTGACTTTGGCTCCACGTCTGTTACGTCATCCGACTTGGCCATACCGATTTGCACTCGAGCCTGCGCCTGTTCCAACGCCTGAATGACGCTGATCCGGTTGTCGCTAACGCTGACATCAAGCCGGTCGCCATATGTCCTTGGCTTGAGCTTGCTGGCCACCCATTTGCGAGCGTCAACTTGCAGGCGCTTTTGGTTCACCCATGCGCTGACTGCAACGCCTTCTAAGTGGTCAGGAATTGGCTGATCTGCCAGCTCAACAATCTCCTCTGCCAATCGGTCTGCTCGCTGCTCTACGGCCTTTTGATAGGCTTCTTTGAGCTTATCGTCGGCCTGCAGCATTCGCCAAGCGTGGACGTAACTTGGCATACCAGGCTCGCGTAACACGCCAGACAGGCTGGCGCCGCTGCTGATCTTCTCCAAGATGCCAGGCCAAATTTCTGCGGTGTATTCAATTGGTCGCCCCATTTTTCCCATTTTTTGCCCTTTTAGATAAAAACTATCGGCAACACGATGTCGATAGTCATACTCTCACGCGTAATTGTTTCAAAAGTTTCGCGGTCGTAAATCGCCGAACTTTGTCCCAATCCATTAATTCATGCCGCATTGTTGTTATTTTTGAACTTTTCTGCTTGTGCGGAATTGAACTTATATTCCATTTTGTCATTGTCGCTGAATGTCAGGTCGTTTTCAAAATCGTCAAAGCCTGTTGCACCGCCAGGCTTGAACTCTGAAGTTGGCTTGAAGCTAGTGAGCTGTGCTGTTGGCACAAGCGCCTTGATCTTGATGACTTCCTGCATCCGAGGATCAGCCAACAGCGCCTCTATCTCTTGCATCGACCAAATGTGGTGGTTTGCCAAGTCCTGTCGCTGAGTCTGTATTGCTACTGCCTCATTGACTGTTCGCACAATCACCATAGTCTGACCATTTTGCATTTGCCATTCGATCCGAGGAATGGCTGACGCTGGCTCGAGTCCCTCTTCGGTTGCCCACTGATCCAAAACGCTATATGCCCTGATCATTCCCGCCACGCTGGAATCAAACTTTGCCCGATCTTTTGACTCCATCGCTTGATGCAATCTGCTGTTTTGAATCCAGAATTTCTCTCTCAACTCACTGCTTACTAAAGTAGTCAGTCGATTTTCTCCCCATTTCCTATCGCTGGCGGCTTTAGCTGACTCCAACTCCACCAGTTTCGATTGAATGTAAATTGTCCAAGAATCTGCCTTTGGACTCGGCTGCTCCACCACTGGATGCTTGTTTGCTGTTCTCTTTGTCGCCATTTCTCTTTTCCCCTTTTTGGTGCAACTTGGTCACATACAGTGGTAACAAACCTCCGAGTCCTAGACTCTCGGTTTGTTACTTGTTACCTGTACGGAACAAACAAGTTACATTTGTTACCTGTTTGTTACCTGTTACCTGTTAATTTATACAGCATCAAAGTCTTCACTTTTACGCTGTAACCACACATATTGATCCCTGATATCACCCTCGCCTGACTTCTGTAAATCGTCCTTGGCACGTTTCCACGCCATCTTGAATGAGCTTTTATCTTCATCTGTACACCCCATTTTTGACCACAATTCCTGCCGCCACAGCTCCAATTTAATCGCATGGCGTTGTAAACCATCGATGTACTTTGGCGCTCCATGATCTTTAACCAATCTCTCCAAACACTGCATCGAAAGACGCTGATTCTTGCCACTTCCCGCGTTGCTTTTGCCTGCCTTTTTGGGTATCTCGTTGACGGCTGAGTCGCTGGCTTGCACCGCCAAGCTAACGATTGGATCACTCAATCCCAGCCCTGCTGGCCTGATCTCTACCTCCACCATCTCAAAGCCAAATCTAATCCCCTGCTCGCCATCTTTTTGTTTTGTAGTGGTTAGCACGCCTTTCATTTGCTCGTCAAACCTGAGCAGCTCCAGCTCTGTATCTACGGCGCCAAGTAAGCTGCTATGCCCGCGCAGTCCTTTGGCGGCATCCTTACCGCTATGGTGCAGCACCATCAACGCGCAGTTGAGGAATTCCTGCACCTTACCCATTGCCGTGATGAATGCGCCCATATCTTCGGAACTGTTCTCATTACCGCCGCCAAAGGCTCTAGCAAGGGTATCCACTATGGCGAGGCTAAATTCCATGCCTGTCTGCTCCACCAGCGTGACCACCGCCATCATGAGCGCGTTAAAGTCCTCGGCGCTGGATCTAAGGTTAAGCTGGTGCCTAACTATGTAAATTGGTGCGCCGTCCTCAGTCTGGTGGTGGATCTTGCAGGCTTTAATCCTTGCCCCGATACCGCCAAAGCCCTCACCGGCGAGGTATAAAACGGCTCCAGTCTGCTTTACTTCTTTCCCCATCCACGTTCTGCCTGTAGCAATCGCTTCAGCGATATCTAGCGCGATAAATGACTTAAATGATCCTGGCGGTCCATATAAAGCTGTGAAACTGCCTTGCGGTATGACACCCTCAATCAGCCACTCAACTGGCTCATCCTGTATCTCATCCCAAGATTCAATTTTGATCGTCTTAGCGGGCTTGGGTTTGTCTGCCTGCTTTGGCGGGTCAGGCGCAAACTCTTTGGCGATGTCCTCTACTTGTGGTGTCGACACATCAATTGGCGCATTAGGTTGAATCGCCTGCAATCTTTCGGGTATCTTTACATCATCTACGCTAGTGATCTTTGGCGCCGCCTTAACCAAAGCCGCCAGTTCTGCCCGCCCGCCGCCTGCCTCAATGAACTCAAATGCGTCATCGCCCTGCTCTTGCAGTCCGAGGTCAACCACCTTGAGTGCCTTGGCAATTGGCAGGATGGCCTCTGCTGCCTTGCGTGCATATGACCAACCACTCAGATCGTTGTCCGGCAGTATCACCACATTAGCGCCAGCAAAGTATTTGGTAATCGCTTCCGGCCAATGTCCTGCACCGCTGTGCGCTGTTGTGGCCACCACGCCGAGTGACATCAGCGCGTCTACTGCTTTCTCGCCCTCCCCCAAATAGATGATGCGCCCCGCGGTCTTCGCGTCCAGCAGCTCGGGGAGCTTGTATGGGACAATCCTTGCATCTCCCAGCGTAGGGTATCGTTTACCGTCACTATCAACTTTGTATAAACGATAGGTTTTTCCAATCTCGCCTATGCGAAGCCTATGCTTAACAAAGACTGTGACGCGGTCCTCGTCCTGGTACTGCCACTCCTGTTGGAATTCAACTTTGGGTAATGGCTTGATGTTGGCGAGTGGATCTGGCCGTTCTTCTAGCTCTGGAAGTAGCTGCATATCCCTGATCGTTTGGAATACCGATTCCTGAGTGCAGCCACCATGACAATGGAATAAGGGTTTTCCCTCATCATCAATGTGTACTGAGAGTGATGGATTCTTGTCTCCGTTGCCTTTGCCGTGTGATGGCACTGGGCATGACGCCACCCACTGCCCATTTGCTCTCTTTGCATTACCCAAGCTCTTGGCTATCTGTTCTGCTTGCATTTATATGCTGCCATTTTTTTAGAGGAAAAAAAACCGCTGGGGTTAACCAGCGGCACTTGACTAATGACAGTTAAAACATTTCGTCATCTTCAATGGCGGCAGCCATCGCTGTCTTTATAGGTGCAGTAGCAGGCGTTGGCTTTGGTGCAGGCATCGGCACAGGAGCTGGTGCAGGCATTGGCGCCACAGCTTGTGCGACATAGTCCTCATCGCTTTGCCCCATACCAGGAGGCTTATCAATCCACGAAACAATGGTGAAGTTGGGAATGCGCGTTGTGCCTTTGCCGATCTTCTCTAGCTTGCTGCCGGTGTACTCCAGCACAGGCAATTTGCCTGCATTCGCCGCGCGTTGTGCGGCGCACTCGGTGTACATCTTTTCCAATCCCATATTGGGACCTACACCACTAGATGACCACTCACAAGTACCGATCTCTTTATTGTAAAAGGTCACGATAAAGCCTCGCTTGTGGTCAGGTGTAGGCTGTGCGCCCTTGCGTCCCAACTCTGAGTCGGGTTGCCAGTCGCGGATGCCGACACCAAGTTGTAGCCATCCTGTTTGCACCGCATCGATGTCAAACACGATTTTCTTCAGTTGAATTTCAGCGCCGAGACTATTAGTCCAAGCATTTGCTTGTGGTGAAAAGCGGATGTAGTTACCATTGCCGCCGCCAGATGAGAGATTTAGCATTTGCGTTTTCGCTTTCAAAGTTACAGGGTTTGAATTATTGACTCAGACTGCGATCTCTCGCAAGGGTGAGTCCACTAGATACCTTGACCGTTAATTCGTCCAAGATAACTCTTTGTTCCTTTGGCAGCAGTTTCTCTGCCGTCGTAGGAGAAATTAGTTCAGTCTCAAAAATCTGAGAATCTGTAAGTCCTGCGTCAGTTAATGCCTGACGCGCTGTTGTTGAGTCAATCCATTTGCGGAATGCGCGTTTAGGTTGGAGCTGCCATCCTGGTAGCACCGCGCCACCCTCCATCTGCTTTGTGGCGTGATCTTTTACCGCCTCTATGAACTTCTCCACCATCGGTGCGCGATCCAATATGGCGCTGATCTGTGCAGGCGTTAAGGCCAACATGATTGCATTGATATCACTTTTTGACATGATAGTGATGTCAGGTTGCGCCGCCACAATGTCAAATTGTTCCTTTTGTGCCGAGCAAATGTGCTTTGCTGGACACCACTGGCAAGCTGACTCTGATGGCCTGTATGTGGGGTTGTCGCTAATGGCGTCATCTATGGCGGGCAATAGCACTTGTGTCTCCCACACACCAAGCTCATCAGCACTCATGCGGTGTATGCGCTTCTCGCCATGACGGGGCTGAATGATTTGGAACTCGACTTCTTTGGGCTTTTGGCTATGGTGCATCAACGCACCAAGCGCGTAAATCTTCATCTGCTCGCTGTCAGCGTCAACGTAGCCGCGGCCTGTTTTAAGGTCGGCAATGATAAGTTTGTCCTTAGATATGCCCACCACATCGGCAGTGCCTTGTAGCGAGAACTGTGGCGTTTGGTAGAGCTTGAAGAGCTGCTCCACCTTAACGTGGCCAAGCTCATCTTGAATCGCCCATATCGCCTGCAAATGTTCCAAGGCAAAGGCGCAATTCTCTTCAGTCATGGTGATGCCCTCCACCACTTGACCAACAAACTTCATGGGGTCGGTACCAAGCTGAAAGCAAGTCTCGGCCAGCGCGTGGATGGCTGTGCCGATCTTTGCCGCTTCGCCACTTTCCTGATATGGGACAAGCGTTGACAGTCTTGCGCTGGCAGGGCAGGCGATCCAGCGTGATGCTGATGATGGCCTGAGTTTCAAAGGTTGGTTTTTCATTTTTCTATTTGGTTGTTGATAAGTAGTGAGTAAGCAATTTGGCGCACCTCATTGCTTACTGAGAATCCCAAGTCCTCGGGATGCACCAAGCGTTTAAGGAATTCGGTGTTTGCTTTGTTAATTTGGCGCTGATACTCAAGCTGCGAGCCAAGCCAAACAATGTGTTCTCTAAATGTGTTTCGTTCTTTGTCATCCATGCCTTAACCCCCAACAAGCAATGAGAGCCGCATCTGCTCGGCCATCATCTTTCTTACGTTTGAAGTAATCCACGTTCCATGGAAACAGCTCCATAGCACGCGCTCTTGCGCCGTCCTTGCCACCAGTCACGCCCATCGCCTTTTGCCATGTCTGTGGCGTGATCAGAGTGGACTTTATGGACCTTGCGGCAATTACGCCCTCAATCGCACCAAGGCTGCGCCCAAAGCTGAAGACGCTGGTGACGCCCTGGCCACTCATTGCAAAGACCTTTTCGATGTACGCCTCATCGGGCTTAAAGTTGTCAAGGATCTCAATTAACTCGGGGATGCTGATCTGCCGCTTGGCTTTGCCATTGCGATCCAAAGTGACTGTGGGCATATCAAAAATGCCAGTAAGAGTCTCGCCCTGCATCATGGCAATGGCACCGTTCAGCCCTACGTCAATGCCAATTATTCGGCGCGGTTTGAAGTTGGTGGTCATCATTTGACAGCATCCTCCATGGCCTTGTTAAGCACTGTGAGGCGAGCTGACACCAATGCGTCAGCAGCTTGGTCTAAACGCATTACACTTCCATACAGGGGTTCTGTCGTTCCCGACATCCAGCGGGATACTTGCGCCTGGTCGATCTC
>Ga0209550_10002993_pt1 | contig 16190 bp, 16 predicted proteins | sample LauGreSuBDMM15SN_2_FD_187567 | JGI IMG/M metagenome (GOLD analysis project Ga0209550, IMG submission 187567) | Freshwater lake microbial communities from Lake Michigan, USA - Su13.BD.MM15.SN (SPAdes) (version 5) | ecosystem: Environmental > Aquatic > Freshwater > Lake | place: Lake Michigan...
CCTTGGGATAGTTTTACTCTCGCTCTTACTGGCTTTGTCACACGTCAAGTTACCGGTAACACAGCTAGGGATATGATCCAAGCAATGATGAAATCCGCTACTAAGAAAGAGTGGAATGGATGGTACCGACGTATCCTTATCAAAGATTTACGTGCAGGATTTAGTGAAAAAACAATTAACAAAGTAGTGGAAAAGAAATATGCTGACTATGCTATTCCTATATTCGGTTGTCAGCTTGCTCACGATAGTGCTAATCATGAGTCGAAGGTATCAGGCAAAAAACTTATCGAAGTTAAACTCGACGGAGTTAGAGTGCTTACTATTGTACGCCGTGATGGTAGGGTGGATATGTTCAGTCGAAATGGTAAAGAACTGGTTAATTTTCCGCACATTGTAGAACAACTCAGCAATGTGGTTAAGGCACATGGCACTGACAAAAATATAGATGTTGTGCTAGATGGCGAGATCATGTCTAGCAGTTTCCAAGACTTAATGAAACAAGTACACCGTAAGAGCGATGTCAAAGCAAACGATGCTGTTCTCAACTTGTTTGATGTAATACCATTAGCAGATTTTGAAAAAGGCTCGTGGAACAAAGACCAATCTGCTCGCAGTGACATGGTTTACTATTGGCACAAAACATACAAAGACATGTTACCCAACGTATCCGTTGTTGGTCATGAACTTGTTGACTTAGATACAGAAGCAGGACAAACACGTTATAAAGAAATTAATGCCAAGGCAATTGCAGGCGGCTACGAAGGCATCATGCTTAAAGATCCAGAAGCTGGATACGAATGTAAGCGTAGTGTAGCATGGTTAAAATTAAAACCGTTTATTGAAGTTAGTCTTGATGTGGTTGCTGTTGAAGAAGGTACTGGTAAGAATGTAGGTAAACTCGGTGCTTTAGTATGTGAAGGCGTTGATGATGGCAAGGACATTCGAGTCAACGTTGGTAGTGGACTTACTGATGACCAGCGTGATGGCTTTTGGAAGGTTAAGGAAGATTGTGTTGGTATGATAGCAGAAGTACGAGCAGATGCTATTACACAGAATCAAGATGGCACTTACAGTTTGCGCTTTCCAAGATTCTTGCGCTTTAGAGGTCTTGTAAAAGGTGAAAAGATTTAATACTATGTCTATAACAACAAAATTATTCATAGGGTTTTGTATTACATTTATGGTAATTGTAGGGTTGTTGCCAAAAAAAAGTGCAAGTACAACTAGACTATTTTGTGCGTATGGAAAAGTATTTGTAGAATTTGAAGAACCGTCCTACACATGGGGCACATTAATGTTGGACCGTGATGGTAAACCAATGCCGTGTAACGCCAATGAACATATTGAAATTGTTAAACATCAAGGAGTTAGTATCTAAAATGACAAATCCATTTAGAGATCAAGAAAAATTTATGCGAGCTTGCGATCAAACCGTAGACTCATTTAATGAACTACAGTATGCAATGTATGTTAATTTAATTAATGAAGAGCACCAGGAATTATTAGAAGCTACATTATCAGACGACCGTGTTGAGCAGTTAGATGCCTTAATAGATATTTTAGTTGTTACTATCGGAGCAATCCATAGTATGGGCAGTGATGCTGAAGGTGCTTGGAAAGAAGTAATGAGTACAAACTTTGCTAAAATTGGAGACGATGGTAAAGTGCGTAAGCGTGAAGACGGCAAGGTATTAAAACCCGTAGGCTGGACTGCGCCGAATTTGAAACCTTTTGTATAAAATGTATAAATTAAAATATTGGATACATAACAAGTTACTATCAAAGACATTCGAAACACTAAGCGAAGCATTATTGTACTCTGTTTATAATATTCCCTTCCAAAGTTTTCACACATTAGATAAGGATTAATATGGCACAACATACACATTACTGGAGTTGTACTCCTTTTGCAGATTGGCTTCGCGGCACTAAGAAACTCAGTGCAGGTACCAGCGAAGAATGGGACGACTGGACCACTGCGGCCCAGATGAAACACAACTTTCGCTACTGGCTAGCAGAAGAAGCACTAGGACACATCCAAGATTTTGTCACTTGGCCCGTTAGGAGTTTACACAGTGTTAAGTACTATATTAATAACCGTTGGGTTACTCGCACCCATAGTCTCACTGCCCATGCTCGTGATATTAAGCCTGGCCAATGGCAGGACGTGGGGAACCGCTTTTTGCCTTGTCTCTTTAACGAACTAGTTGATTTTGTTGAGATAGAATCTGCATGGTCGCACATTGCCTGGGGCAGTAAAGAAGATCGTGCCAAATACAATCCCCCATTTTATGCAAGTGGCTGGTGGCGGTGGAGAACCTGGCGTTGTCCTCAAGCAGGTATTGATCATTTAGATTGGGCAATGACACTTACATTTGGTAACGACATGGGTGTAGAAGAAGGTGATGAACACTACGGCAAGCCCACAGGTCAAGCTGAACGTGCCAAAGAGCTCAAAGAGCTGTATACATGGTGGACTATTACTTATCGTGCTCGTCCTGATCCATACGAAGCCAGTGGTTGGACAGCGTACTGTGAAGCCAGCCGTGTAGCCAACGGTGGCAAGCTCAGTTGGATGGGCCGTGACAAAACGCCTGAACTCCAAGAGATGAGTGACAAGTCCCATGCACTACTACAAGAAATTGAAGCGGCATACGAAGCAGAAGATGAAGCTATGATGATTCGCTTGATTAAGGCCCGCGATAGTCTTTGGACATAGAAGTTCGTCAATGCGGACTTAAATGGGTTGTCGAAGTTTGGTCGGATAATGCTCCGGCTAAATTTGGACAGCCTGAACCATTTGCAGAAGAACAGTACGTAGAAATTAATCAGTGGTGCATTGATACGTTTGGGTATCATGCACGTACTGCCTATCATGTCTTTGAATTACGCAAACAATCACACTTAGACTGGTTCATGCTACGATGGACATAATTATAATATGAGTTCAGAAATCGATCGAATTAAAAAAGTTATTAAAATAACTAACGAAATTAGCCCAACATTTTGTTTGGCTAAATGGCATCACACAAGTATATATTTGCATACTGGACAAACACACAGTTGTTATCATCCACGCCCACATGCAATTCTTTTAGATGAGATAAAAGATAATCCTAGTGCATTACACAATACACTAGAAAAGAAAAAAGAACGTGCTCAGATGTTAGTCGGTGAGAAACCAAAAGGTTGCCAGTACTGTTGGAATGTTGAAAGTTTAAGTGATACACATATCAGTGATAGGCATGACCGAAATGCTAATATTTTTAAACAAGAAAGAGTAGATGAAATTGTAAACAGTCCGTGGGACTTTAATATCAATCCAGAATACATTGAGATTGCATTTAGTAACGAGTGCAATTTTAAGTGCGGTTACTGCCATCCGATGTCTAGTTCTAGTTTTCAAAGTGAAATTAAAAAGTTCGGGCCGTATAATACAGTTAAAAATCATACACTAAACATCGAATGGTTTAAACCTTTCGAGGAAGAGGTCAACCCTTATATCGACGCTTGGTGGAAGTGGTGGCCTGAAGTTAGTAAGACGTTAAACATCTTGCGTATAACTGGTGGCGAACCGTTGATGCATCGAAGTACTTGGAGATTGTTTGACACGCTTCGTGAAGAACCAAAGCCACATCTTGAACTAAACCTAAATAGCAATCTTGGTGTTAAGAGTGCCATGGTAGAAAAGTTAGCAGACAATGTAAAAGATATAACTGATAATCATAAGATCAAAACATTTAAACTGTTTTCAAGTATGGACTCGTGGGGCGATCGTGCAGAGTACATCCGTACAGGGTTAGACACAGAGTTGTGGGAGAAGAATTTAGATATTTACATTACTAAGACTAACGCCCCGGTTAGCATCATGTGTACCTTTAACATTCTTAGTGTTACGTCTTTTATTAGTTTCTTACAAAAAGTATTAGACTGGAGAACAAAATATCAGCCAACTATGAATCCAGGCGGGTATGGTAGACGTATCCGATTCGATACACCTTACTTAAAAGAACCATTACAATACGATATGAACATTCTTCCTAAAGAAGAATTCTTACCACACTTTGATGCTATCTTGAAGTTCATTGATGATAATCGAGATGAGCAAGATCCTACAAAGTTCACTGACATGGAATATGAGAAATTCCGCAGAGTCCGTGATTACTTTGCTACTGCCGACTATGGCGAGGATCGTGTTAAAGAAGGTAGGATCGATTTTTACAATTGGTTTACGGAATATGACCGTAGGCGAGATGTAAACTTTTTAGAAACATTTCCAGAAATGACTAGTTTCTGGAATCAATGCAAAATCTTAGCAGAGGAAAAAAATGAGTAAAACTATTTTAGTAACAGGTGGCGCAGGATTCATTGCCCATCATTTGATTGACAAACTATTAGCAGAAACTGACTATAGAATAGTCACATTAGACAGATTGGATTATAGTGGAAATTTAAATCGACTCAATGAAATTGTAATGGCACATCCTGCACAAGAACGAAAACGTGTGCGTGTCGTACATCACGATCTTAAAGCAGAATTAAACTCGCAGATCCGCTCGCATATCGGTAAAGTAGATATGATTGCACACCTTGCCGCTGGTAGTCACGTTGATCGTAGTATTACATATCCCATGGAGTTTGTACAGGACAATGTAGTGGGCACAGTTAACCTAATGGACTATGCCCGTAACTTAGACAATCTAGATCTATTTGCATATTTTAGCACAGACGAAGTATTTGGACCCGCTCCTGACGGCATCAGCTATAAAGAAAACGATCGTTATAATTCAACTAACCCGTATAGTGCAAGTAAAGCGGCAGCAGAGGAAATGGTTGTAGCATACGAAAATAGTTATGGATTGCCAGCGATTATTACACATACTATGAACGTATTCGGCGAACGTCAACATCCTGAAAAATATATCCCAATGTGCATTAAGCGGGTACGCGATAATCAAAAGATTACAGTGCATTCTAATCCAGAAAAAACTAAAGCCGGATCACGTCACTATATTCATGCTCGTGATGTTGCTGATGCCCTAATGTTCTTATACAATTATGATCTAAGTAAGTTACCTACTACGTTTGGTGGTGCCAAATGTCAAAAGTTTAATATTGTAGGTGCTGAAGAATTTGATAATTTAGAACTGGCTCAGTTTATTGCAGACACACAAGGCCGTCCACTTAATTACGAAATGGTAGATTTTCATAGTTCTAGACCGGGACACGACTTGCGTTATGCATTAGATGGTAGTAAAATGAAAGATATGGGATGGACTCCCCAACCTGTAAAAAAACGACTAGGAGAAGTTATTAACTGGACTTTAACTAACGATAGGTGGCTCGGAATTGAATGACCTACGTTAATTTAGAAAACGTTAAGAATGCGTTCAGAACATTTCATAGTGCTAAACCTTTCCCCTATTGCGTAATAGATAATTTTTTTACGGACGAAATTGCACAAGAGTTAGCACAAGAATTTCCCAATAGTGATTCAGATATTTTTAATGGCAATTATTTTAATCAGATTGAAATTAAAAAAACTTGTAATGTGTGGGATAGATTTCCTTCTACAACATATAACGCATTACAATATTTAAATGGTCAAGAGTTTTTAAATTTTTTAACACCGTTGACTAACAACAGTAAATTGTATGCTGATCAAGGATTGCACGGCGGCGGTTGGCATATTCACCCGCCCGGCGGCAAATTAAATGTACATTTAGATTACAGCATTCATCCTAAAATGAAATTGCAACGAAATTATAATTTGCTTGTATATCTTAATCCTAACTATCAACCCGAATGGGGTGGCGAGTTAGGCTTGTGGACTAGTGAAAATAATAAACCTAAAGACTTAGATAAAGTTCTAGCACCTAAGTTTAATTGTGGAGTTATTTTTGACACAACTTGTAACAGTTGGCACGGATTAGAAGTTCCCAATAAATTTCCTCAAGGGGAAGATCGTAAAAGCATTGCACTATATTATCTAACCGATCCGCCAGCAGATGTTAGTATACGTAGTAGAGCATTATTTTCTCCAAGTAAGGACCAAGAAAACAATCAAGAAATTTTAGATTTAATTGAACGTAGATCTAAAGTTACAGGACAAGATCCTACAAACTGGAGTCGTTCATGAATTTTGTGTTTGCAAATTTAGAAACCCTTGAAAATTTTATAGACTGTCCGGATAAAAATCCATCCGGTATTAAAAGATTTACATCAAGTCCGTTAATTAGCACTATGGTTAGGTATCATCAAACTAACGAAAAATTTTCTAATATGCATTTTAAAAACATTGCAATTAGTAATAATCCTAGTGCGTTTGACAAATACAGTATTGCCTCAGGAGTGACCCATGCACCACATGATTGGTGCGGGCCCGACTATCTTAACGTTGGCTACCAAAAAGAATTTCCAGATCGTAAATCATTATTTGAATATATTAATCCAATGTATCTAAGTGATTTGCAAAGTGGCAAGGCATCTCTGATACTTGATCAAAGCCATGAAGGATACCACGTCGAATGGTTGTACGATTGGTTCCATAATAGTTGCAAACAATACAAAATTAATCCCAAACAACTAGTTTATATAACAGGCGATATGGATGTCGATCGTAAATATAAACTATGGTGTCTAGAAAAGGGCATTACAGAGAAAATGTGCATGATTCCGTACGCACATTTTGAGACGGCTGTTTTTACTAACGATAACAATAGAACAAAAATATTTAAACTTAGCAAATTACCTAATTTTGACGATCAATACAAATATAAGAAAAACGATCTAAAAAATATTAAAACATTTAACGCTTTACAAAAACGTCCAAGGGCACATCGGATGTGGTTGTTTAAAGAATTGTGTCTAAATAATCTACTCGAAGGTAGTATCAGTAGTATGAACTGGTTTAAATGGAACCATACATACTATATGAACAAAACTATGGATGTTAAAGAATACGCACAAGTGGTCCAGCATACACCTATGTTACCTCCGTACACCGGCACTTACGAAGAAGAACTTGCAATATTTGCAGGGGAAGATAGTGCAAAATATCAAATGGAATTCAATACCCAAATTACTTTAGACACTTGGTTTAGTGTAATTAGTGAAGCATCTTTTGGAGAAGACACTTGTTTTATTAGCGAGAAAACGTTTAAACTAATTTGTGTGCATCATCCGTTTATTATATTTGGAAATAAGAACTCATTACATTACTTGAGAGAGCTAGGATATAAAACTTTCCATCCCTATATCGACGAAACATATGATACACTAGAATGCTGGGAACGGCTTGATGCTATCATAAACAGTATTAAAAAGATCAATGCCATGTCAGCAGATGAAAAATTAGAATGGTTCAAAGGAATGAAAAGTATTCTAGAACATAACTACACAGTTATGAAACATAATTCGCTAGACAATGCACCGAAACCGATGATCACTGTTAGAGAATATTTCGAAAGAGGATTTTAATGTACAAGAAACAAATACCCGAAATTAATGCCGGAATTAAGCGTACAAAGAAAGTAATCATTTCTATCGGTTGTTCATTTGTACAGGGGCAAGGAGCAGTTAATCCAGAGTTGTATGACGACTATAAATGGACATACGAGGAACTCGGTGTTCCGTTGTATCTAACACTCGACCCTGCAGGTGAGAAAGCCTTAATAAAAAAATATCCTAGTGTATGCAAGACTGATGGTAAACTTGATTTCCGTTTTATGGAGTTTGATAATGCATTTGTCAATGTGCTTTGCAAAAAGTATTTTAACAATGAGTATACTCCAATTAATTTAGGACTAGCAGGTTGCGGCAACAGAGGATCTATTAAAGAATTATATTTTCATCCAGAAATCAATTGGCATGAGGTAGAAGAATTTATTGTATTGTATGTACCGAGTGGGCCCGAGCGATTTGATTTTATCAATGACCAGTGGGGTGATCATGCTCATTGGGTTTGTATGTGGCCGCACTATAAAGATAAGCAAGACGGAGTAAGGCGCGATCTCTGGAGAGGATACCACTACGCACTGTATTCAAACAAGTTTGAAGTGTTAGAACAAATCGCCCATGTACAAGAATTAATGATGTGGTGCAAACAGCATAACAACGCTAGATTAATTATTACTCCGGGATTTGATCATCGATATAATCGGGATACATTTGCCAAATCTCTAAAAACAAATATAGCAAGAACTATGGATGGCGATTTAATAAAGGACACTAATTCCAGCGTCCAAAGATCAGAGGTAGATATGTTAGTTAACTTATGGCCATGGGAAAATATGTTCTACCCGGCTGGTCAAAAAACATTCGCCGATGCTATTACTGCTAACGAAGGAAAAAAAGACGATCACTTTTTTAACTATTTAGGTACAGGTTCCCCTAATGGCTGGATTACAGCTTGCGCTCATCCGTCAGCCAAAGGCCATGATTATTTTGCTCAATTGTTGTACAATCATATTACGAAAGGCCGGTAATGTTTCCGACATGGCAGAATTACTTTAAAGATAAATTAGACGATAGTAAGTTTAATGCAGAACTAGTGCCGCCTAAGTTTTCAGAAACTAAAGATTTTTGGCCGCCTAAATTTCCGGGTTATATAGACAACAATACTCATCCGTTTACCTATTGCGATGCCTTATACGATAAAGGTGATGCTGAAAAAACTAAATGGTGTTTAGGTGAAAGCCCAAGTCAATTTGAAGGCAACAAACAAAAAATGCCTGTTGATTGGAAGTACAGAACTAAAGAAGTTGAATATAGAGTTAACGCAAGCGGATATAGAACAGAAGAATGGAACGATATTGATTGGAAAAATGCAGTAGTTATTTTCGGAGACTCGTGTACGTTCGGGTCCGGTCTTGCTGAAGACGAGACTATCTCAAGTGTACTTAACAGTAAAATAAATCGCCCTGTAATTAACATGGGGGTACCCGGAGGGTCTAATCAACTCATCCTTAATAATTGTGCAACCTTAATAGAAAAATTTGGCATTCCGCACAGCATCATTATTAATTGGACAACTACTGACCGATTTAGATATTATTTTAAAAACGGTTACCATGATGTAGGGCCGTGGGATAGTATAGAGAAAGAAAAGATTGACGGAGTAAATGTTACTGATTTATGGGCAAAAACATACATGGACCAATACAACGAATTATGCTCTGCATATTTCATCAGTAAGATTGCCAAGTCGATGTGCGAAGGACGCACCAAATATATAACAATAAGTTATTTCGATTATGTAGCTCACTATACACGAGCAGATCAGTTTTTTAAAATAATTAATACAGCACGTGATTTAATCCACCCCGGGTACGAAAACAGTGTAGAAGTAGCAGAATATTTAAAATGCAAATTACAAGAGTAAAAGACACTATAGGAACTATCACAGCAGACGATCCAGTTATGCTCGATTCGTTACGAGCAAGAAGTCCGATAACTGCTAAGAATCCAGTAGATTTAAAATATTATTCAAACTATTATAATGGAAATACTGATCAAGGTTACATGCCCGAACAAGGTATACATAAATTTTTAAACAAAAACGAACAAGCACAGTCAAATCTTAATTACAAAGACTTTAGCTATCATATAAATGATATCGGTTTTAGAGATCAGTATCCAGCCAAGGACGAAAAAAATCTATTTGCGTTTTTTGGTTGCAGTATGACGCTAGGTGAAGGTTTGCCAACTGAAGATAATTTCCCTCATTTAGTATCTCAACACTTTAATAAACAACATTTAAATTTTGGATTGCCCGGGATCGGTGCATATAGAATTGCACTAATATTTGCCGCGGCAGTTAATGTTTGGGATATAGAAACAGCAGTTGTAACATTTCCCAATTGGGCTAGATTCCACTATGTTGACAGTACCAACAATATGAAACTTATACACTTACCTTATAGCATAGATAATAAAGAGTGTGAAACCGTAAGGCATGCTATATTAAAAGATTTTTCCGATCAATATATGTTGTCTGCAACCAAAGATGCTATCAACTATATCACTATGATAGCTAAATTAAAAAATATTAATCTCATACTAAGTGCATGGGATCCGGATGTTAGCCGAATGATTGAAACTATTACGAGATATAAAGTGCCGAAGTATAATTTGTGGGATCCGTTTAAACAAAAACAACCGGGTGACTTTGCTAGAGATAATATACATCCGGGAACAAACCTAGTTAATAATTATGTTGAAAAACTTAAAGAAACTATTCAAAGAAAAAACTATGTTACCCTTTAATCAAATCACAATAGTTATAATTGCATACCATGGCGATTTTGCTTTATTAGAGCGATGCCTTGAATCTATTGATAAGCATTGCAGGATTGATCAAATTGCAGGAATTAAAGTAGTTCTTAACGATTCACCATCTTATATAAAAGCAACGGCTGATATACTTTCTAAATTTCCCAATTTAAAACTTGAATTAATAACATCACATATATTAGAGCCTGTTATTACTGAATACTTTAATTGGAATACGCAACAACTTTTTAAATTATTAATCAGCGAATATGTTAATACCGAGTGGTATTTGATACACGATTGTAAAGATCACTATACACAACCAGTAGATTTCCTTAATGAATGTTTTACTAAAAACAATCAAGCTATTACAAAACTTGATCACACACAATATAGTGATGCAATGCATCACGGTGGCGGATTACTACCATTTAACCTAGCTCACGAGATTGCTTGTAAAGTATGGGGTGTTGATTCTAGTGATACTGTAAAGTGGCACTTGCCAACAACTACTCCGTTTTTTGTTAAAACAAGTATGATGCAGTCTATGGTTGCAGAACTCAAAGAGATGCTTCGAGGATTTTTTCCATATTTGTTTAATTTAGCAATTAATGAACAACGTTTCTGCACAGAATTTTTATTGTATAGCGCATATTGTATGAAACAAAATGGTCTATCAGATTATGTAGATAAAAGTCAGAAATCCGGATATTATAATAAATTAGAACAGTCAAAAGATTTAAGAATAAATTTTCCGGCATGGCCTGAAGAACATCAAAAATATTTTGCATCAGGGAAAGTGTGGATTTACGAACGGGGACAGTGGCTTCCTGCTACTAATTAATTATGAGTAACTACAATCAAGCCGCTGATGTTGCAGAGCATCAACTAAAATTTATTAGTAAGAGTATGTGCTATGCTAAATGGGCACAAGTGTCAATGCATCTTACAAACGGGATGACGCACAGTTGTTATCACCCGCCACTGCATACTATCGATATTAGTCAATTAAAAGATAATCCGAGTGCGCTTCATAATACTGAACAAAAGAAAGCAGAACGTAAACAGATGCTTGCGGGTGAACGCCCCGCTGGTTGTAGTTACTGCTGGAAAATAGAAGATGTAGGTGGCCGCAGTGATAGGATTTATCGGTCAGGTGAGTATTGGGCACAAAATGCTCGAACTGATATATTTGATGCACTTGATACCGGTAACGTAGATCCACGTTATGTGGAAGTAAACTTTAATCAAGCCTGTAATTTTAAATGTATGTATTGTAGTCCACACCTTAGTACAGCATGGGAAGAAGAAGTTAAAGAACACGGCCCATATAATGTATTAAATTCTAATGGACAAAGTACAGAACATAATAATATACAAGCATTGACCGACAGTGGATTTATGCCATTAAAAGTTAGACAAGGCGATAATCCCTACGTTGAATCATTTTGGCGCTGGTGGCCACAACTTTATAAAAAACTAGAAGTATTACGTATGACTGGTGGCGAACCGCTAATGGACGTAAACACCTTTAAAGTGATGGACTACATCTATGAACATCCTAACACCTGGTTGGAAGTTAGTGTGACTAGTAATATGTGTCCTCCAGATCAAAAGTTATTTGATAAATTTATTACTAAACTTAAAAAATTAGAAGAAATACAAATCTGGGAAGATAAAGAAAGATTCAATCCAGGTGCAGGAAACCATTGGTATGTAAATATGGCTGTTAAAAACTTTGCTGTGTTTGTTAGTTTGGACAGCGTGGGCGCACAAGCAGAATACATTCGTAACGGATTAGATTACAAAACCTTACAACAAAATGTAAGGACTATGCTTGACGAAACTAACAATACCACAGTAACATTTATCAATACGTTTAACGCATTAAGTGTCCCAAAATTTAGAGAATACTTACAATACATTTTAGATTTGCGTAGACAGTATAGTAAAACAAATCAAGGCATTAAAAAAATTAAAATTATCGATCCGTACTACGAGCATCCAGACCACGAAATTCATCCTCGCCAGCGTGTTTGGTTTGATGTGCCATTGTTAAGAAATCCTGCTTGGCAAAGCATACACATACTTCCAGAGGAGTTTGAGCAATACTTAGTTGATGCAATTGAGTTTATGAAGTTGCATCAGAATGTTGATAACTTTGTAGGATTCTACGATTTTGAAATTGAAAAGGTAGAACGCAATTTGGCTGTTATGCGTGAACGATCTGGACAGGCAATAAATCGAAAAAACTTTGTCCAATATTTTAAACAGTACGATCAGAGAAAAGGTACTGACTTTTTGGCTACTTTCCCAGAACTTAATAGTTTTTGGCAAGAGCTTTTGGCTAATCAAGGTGCTTGACAATATGTCTATTCGGCAGTATAATATACATATTGTTTAACATAACAGGAGCAGAAATGGCTAAAGTAGCAACCAAAACCCGTATAACTAAAAAGCAAGTTATTGCACATCGCACTAAGGCGCCTAAGGACTATAGCCCAGTTTGGGACAGCGTTGAAACTATGGATGCCGCACAATTTTTGCGCCACTGGCACAATGCAATGAGCTACTATCGTTTAGAATTTAGTGGCAAAGATTTAAAGCCTGCGGTTCTTAAATGGATGGCTAGTGTTAGCTGTACTAAAGAAGACATTGCGGCTTTTAAGCGAACTAAAGACAATCGCGTAAATGTTACAATGGGTGCTATCGCTAGTTGCCTGATGCGTGGCATGCCCGCTGTTCGTGCAGATTTTAATGATGGTCGTGATACTGCGGCTTGGTTACGTAATGAAATTGTTAAAGTTATCGCTGAAGGCAAGAACGACATCGATATTGAAGCAGTTGCTGAAGTAAAATCTAGTGCTCCGATTGTTAGCATCCAAGATCGTGTGCGTGAATCAGCATATAAAATGACTGAAGAAATTGAAGATGCTATCGAAAGTTTCCAAACTGATCCAGAAGCATTTGATCCAAAAGCATTTAAGATGCTTAACTTGCTCAAAGGCAAAGAAGTCAAAGCCGCTCACGCAAGGATTATTAAAGGATTCTATAGCAGAGATTTGGCCGAGCTGGAGGAACTTGCTAGCGGTAATGGCGATGAGCAGTTGAAAGAAGGTTACAGTCATCGTAGCAAGAAGCAGATCAAGAATATGATTGTATTCTATCAAGAGATCATGAGTGCGTGTGATATGCTTGCCCAAGAAGCCAAAGTTAATCGTGCTCCACGTAAGACTAAGGCAGTTCCAAAAGAGAAGTTAATTGCTAAACTCAAGTACATGAAGAGTAACGAACCGCTGAAGCTAGTAAGTATTAATCCGACAGATATCATCGGCGCTGGAGAATTGTGGATTTTTAACACTAAAACACGTAAACTAGGCAAATATGTTGCTATGGAGTTTAATACACTAGGTGTTAAAGGTACTACAATTACTAACTTTGATGAGTTTAAGAGTGTACAAAAGACCATTCGCAAGCCCGAGGAAAAGCTCAAAGAGTTTAAAGCCGCAGGTAAAGTACAGTTACGTAAGTTCTTAGACGATATCAACGCTACGGACACTAAAATGAACGGTCGCTTAAACGAAGAAACTATTCTTCTTCGAGTACAGTAAGCTATCGCAAAACATGGATAAATACTCCATAAGAGAGTATTTTATCCATGGCTAACATATCAATCAATGACAGCATATTACAGATAGTTCGAGAAGAGCTATCAAAATCTACGGGTGCGTTTAACCACACCGGTGACTACAATATTGTAGGAAAATTAACTGCCGACACTATTAGTGTTAAAAATCTCCTAACCGAAGAAGGTAATTTAGCTAAACCGGGCCAATGGCTTGTTCAACTTGAAGAAGATTTAACCGGCAAGGGATTTAGTTGGGCATGGGGCGATGGAGGCGTTAATTTACAATACAGAGCAGGAAACAGACTTTGGTCTAGTGGTAGTTTTGATATTCCTACAGATCAATCTTATAGAATAGATAATGTTCCTGTTATCAGTGCCACGGAGTTAGGTGCACAGATTACCAAAAGCAAACTAAGAGAAGTAGGTGCTTTAAAAAGTCTACGTGTAATAGGTGATGCTATCATCAGTGATTTTGCTATTTTTAATAGTACTATGGGACGGTTGGGATTAGGCACTGAAGAACCTAATGCTGTTTTAAGTGTATCCGATAACGGTGTTGAAATTATAGCAGGTGCATCCGGAGACGGGTGCGCCGCAATTGGAACATATACTAGTAGCCATCTTGAAATTGTAACCGATAATACTGCAAGAATTACTATTAAAAATAACGGTGAAGTTGTATTTGGGAATGAGTTTACAAAAACAGCCAATGTAACTATATACGGGACTCTTAAAGTCGATAATTTAGTTTCTGATACTAGGATTGATCGATACAGTTCGTTAGAATTTAAAGCAACTAAGGACCAAGGAGAATTTGGACAAGGATTAATTTGGTCGGGATTAGGCACTTCGAAGCGTCTTGAGCTTTCGGCTAATCCTACTAGAATCTGGTCTAGTGAGTCGTTCGATCTAGCAGAAGGTCAGTCTTACTACATCGGCAAAAACATTGTGTTATCTAACTCCGAGCTAGGGACAACTGTCGTAAATTCAAATTTATCAAAACTTGGAACACTCAGCGAATTAGCGGTGCAAGGTAATACGATATTCTTCGGCGATGTTAATGCTACATTCCAACCTATTAGAGCAAAATCAATAGTGTTCGATGAAGGTGACAGTACTTTTACAATTACAAATTCCAACTTAAATGGAAACAAAAAAGTATCTATTACAGTTGCAAATGACGAAGTAGTATATGCTGATTCGACTCAAATTACGTTAGGAAACAAGTCAAACACACGTCGACCAGTAAAAGTTTTTGGTCCGTTAAGTATTGGAATTAATAATCCAGATCCCGATGTTGAATTTAGCGTTAACGGCAACGTCAGTATTGGTGGGAAAAAATTTGTTACAGGCATGTCATCTCCAACTGAGGGAAATTTTGCCAAGGGCGATATATGTTGGAATAGTAACCCAACTGGTGGAAACTACATTGGCTGGGTTTGCATTGGAGTCGGTAACTGGTTACCGTTCGGTGAAATTAATCGTCAATAAGGTTGACCTTACACTATAACAGTGTATAATTACTATATGCGGACTTAGGCATTCATCCCGCAATATAAACTCTGCATGCCATTGCTTAATCAAGGAGATTACAATGGCAAAATACTTTTCAACAAAACACTACGGACATAACATTGGACTCAGTGCAGTGTTTAGACAACCAAATGCAGATCATTCTCATTGCCATTTGCTACATGGTTACAGTCTTGCATTTACATTTACATTCGGATGTGACACATTAGACAACAAGAACTGGGCAGTGGACTTTGGCGGACTCAAACCGCTCAAAGCATGGCTGGAAGATCACTTTGATCATAAGATGGCTGTGGATAAAACAGATCCACACTTGGCTAAATTCCAAGAACTAGAAGCATTGGATCTAGCAGAGATTAGAATCTTTGATGGTGTGGGTGCAGAGAAGTTTGCCGAACACGCATTTAACTTTGCTGATGCTTTGATTCGAGAAAAGACCAATAATCGTTGCTATTGCGTTAGGGTAGAATGTGCAGAACACGGTGCTAATTCAGCTATCTACGAAGGCTAAAAATATTTGGCGCATTTGGGCCAAAGCACTAGGAGAAAAATCAGGCAGTTCGGACGAGGAATCGGACCGAATTGCTTGCATTCGTACAGTAATTGTGTTATTATACTTACTTACAAACTTTTTTATAATCTTAGGTGTCATCCGACACTGGTAAAGGCACACATGAAACGTATAGGCTATGCTTGCAAATGGTTAGACGATGCTAGTGAAGTGAGAGGCATGAAGGTCAATGCCGCTAATAGAGAA
>Ga0209550_10002996_pt1 | contig 16176 bp, 10 predicted proteins | sample LauGreSuBDMM15SN_2_FD_187567 | JGI IMG/M metagenome (GOLD analysis project Ga0209550, IMG submission 187567) | Freshwater lake microbial communities from Lake Michigan, USA - Su13.BD.MM15.SN (SPAdes) (version 5) | ecosystem: Environmental > Aquatic > Freshwater > Lake | place: Lake Michigan...
TTTTTTTATTCTGAACAAAATAATTTTCATCAAAAAAATTATTGTCAATGTATAGATTATTTAGAAAAAATTTATATTCAAATTGATTTTCTAAATAAAATTGATAAAAAATATAGATTACATAATATGAATAAATTAATTGAGTTAATTTCAAAAAAAGCAGCAGGAATTAATGATGATATAGAATTAGTAGATATTTTAACAAAAGAAATTAAATTATCTAATTTACTTTTAGAAGAATATAAAGAAATATTAGAGGAAGATAAAAATAATTTAAATTTAATCATTACAAAAATAGAAGATTTATCAAGTAAAATAAATAATATTTAATTTAAGGTTGACGATAATATAAAGTCTAAATAAAAAAGTTATCAAAAGATATATGATATACATAACAATATAATTCCTAAATTTGTCCCAATAAAGACTAATTGCGAATCCATTATTTTAACATTAGGAATATCAATATGTGTTGTATTGATAACCTTAAATATTTGTTTTTCATGTTGATTTTTGTGCTGTTTAGGATATTTAATAAAATCATGTTTATAAAGCGTTTTGTTCATAATAGATTTACAGTATATCATACGTTTATCTTTATGAGATAATTGTTGATATTGATAATGTTTTTTCTCAGTTTGGTACATAACATGTTTTTCAATTTTTTATTTAAAACGTGTAAACAATTTTTATTTAAAAATAAATTATTTTAATATTTCAACTGTTAATTTAATAATTTCTTGCCATTTATTTTCACGCTGTTTACTTAACATTTTAATAAATTGATTATTAGAAGTACGGGTTTCTTGATCTAATGTAGGTTTACCTAATTGACCAGGAACAGTGCTAATTTCTCTAGATGCATTCACAATTTCATTTTCTACTTTTTCAAAAAAATTTAAAACATTTGTTTGTCTTATTAAAAATATAAATTTTTTCATATAAATATCATTACTACAAAGTTTATCAATTTCGTTTTCAGTAGAAATTTTAATTTGTTCATCACTAGTATTATATTTATCTATTAATCTCCATATAACAAATGCTTTAGATTCATCATTTAAAACTAAACTTTCATAATTATATGGTCCTGGTATACTTTGATGATTACAAAATTCATCCTTCGGAATATCATCAAAATTATTATATATAGCTTTATCAATTATTATTTTATGTTTTGTTGTATCAATTGTTCCAATTGTAATAAGATTTGTAATTATATCTTCAGGTATTCCATATTTCCTGAAATAATTAATTACTATTGGATCATTTATTAATAAATCTTTTCCAAATTTATATCCACCCTGTTGATTTTTCAATTGATTATATTTAAATTTATATTTTAAATATTTGTTATAATATTCAGTTGCCATAATATATATTATATTAGATATTTTTAAATGTTTAGATATTTAAAATATTTTATACTATAATATATAAATGGGTGTTGAAAAATTTTTTTCAACAGTAAATCGTAATTTCAATGTTATTCAATCTATTGATCTTAATAATATAGATGGAACTAAAACAAATGCATCTTATTTACTTTTTGATTTTAATTCGATTATTCATCATACCTCAAGTAAATTAATTGAAGAATTAAATGAAAAAAAAATAAATAATAAAAATGAAAAAATGAAAGATACTAACTTTCAGGACTATAAAATAGATGATCTTGAAATAATGATTATAAAACAAGTTAATAATTTTATAATTAGTATTTTAGAAAACTTAGAATTAGATAAATTAAAATTAATGTATATTGCATTAGATGGTGTTCCATCATTTTCTAAAATGTTAGAACAAAAGAAAAGGCGTTTTGTTGGTGATTTTGTAGAAAAATTATTAGAGCAACATAGTTTACCATTTTCTTGGAGTAAAAATAATATTAGTCCAGGAACAATATTTATGAATAAAGTTACACAATATTTATCAAATATTAAATCAATTATTGACGGTGATAAAATTAAAAAAGAAGATTTAATATTAGATTTAGATAATTATGATAATTATACAAAAGTTAAAAAATTTGAGTTTTCTAATACCAATTCACCAGGTGAAGCTGAAATGAAAATTTTTGATTTAATAGAAGATTTACCTAAAAATGAACCAATAATTTTTTACAGTCCTGATTCAGATGTTATTTTATTAAGTATGATTTCTAAAAGATCTGATCAAATTACAATTTTTAAATTTGAACAACAAACTAAATTATTATCAGTTATTAATATTGAATTATTAAAACAATCTATTTTTATTTATTGCAAAGATAGATTAATTAATACAAAATTAAATGATATTAATATTAATAATATTATTAATGATATTGTTTTTATTTTTACTATATTTGGTAATGATTTTTTACCAAGATGTGAAGCGATACAAACAAATCAAGACTTTTTATTCTTGATTGATTTATATTTAATAATTTTAATTGATAATGGATATATGTTAATTAATAGTAATATTTCAAATAAACCATTTTTTAAATTTTTATCACTATTAAAAACTCATGAAGAAAGATTATTATTTAGAAATGCTAAACAAAATATTTATCAAAATTATAATTGGACAAATCAAAAAAATTTCTATATTGATCTACTTAAATTTAAAAATTCAGAAACACCGAGTGAATATTTTTATGATAATTTATTATTATATATTGATCCAGGGAAATTGACTGATATATTAAATAAATCAACTTATGGATGTTTAGAATTTTATTTATTAGATAAAAATAAAAAGTTAGAAATTCTAAAAAAAGGATTACAAAAGGTATTACCCATTAATGCTCAATTATATATTGATATTAATAATCTTAATAAAGATACCCCTTATGATAAATTTTTTGAATATCAATATAGTTCAAAATTAAAAAAACATGTTCTAAATATGAAAGATTTAAGTCCAAGAAACAAAGAACTATATTTAATTAATAATAAATTAGATAAATATACTACATTATTTGAACCAACAAGTAGTTTTAATACTAATATAAATACACTTAAAAAAATTAACATTCCATTTTATTATAAAAAATATTTTAAAAATGTATCTGAGAAAGATATTGTTAAAATATATTTACAAGGATTTAAATGGGTTACACAATATTATTTCGATCGAAAACATTCGATTGATGAAACATGGTATTATCCATATAATAAAGCACCCTTACTTGAAACTATCATTAATTATTATTCCTCTATTATAATTGATACACCTTCTAAATCTAAAATAAATAAGATTACACCAATTGAACAATTATTATATATTACCCCAATTAGATTAAGTGATATAAATAAAACAAAATTTTTTACAATGTTTGCTGAATATAAAAATGGTAAATTTGTTGATGAAAAATTTATTAATAAAATAAAAATATTTGTTGAAAAGAATCCACATTTTTTTTATAATCTAGATGAAGTTTATAATGGGATTAAAACGGGATCATTAACACATGAGTTATTTGATTGTTCTAGTTCTAGTTTTATATCTAAATGTCATTATGAGATTTTAAATTTTATTGTTAATTTAGATCAATTTGTTAAAACTTTTAGAGAAATAAAGTAATATTATTCTTTAATCATAAAGATTGAATCTTCAGAAGGTAAAAAATATTTATTCTTAATAAATGCAAGATGTTCATACCCCATTTTCTTATATAATTGATAAGCATTAATATTAGATCGTCGTGTATTAAGACAAACAATTATATCTTTATTATCTTCAAAATGTTTCTCAATTAATTTTTTGGCTAACCCTTTTCCTCTAAATGAAGGATGAACACATATCATGACAATACCATAATATTCTTCATATGGATCAAATATTTTTCCTTTATCACAAACAGCTTCAAAAATATCTTCTTTATATTCTTGATCAGTATTCATATCCATTTTTTTATTACATGGAGTAATATTACCTTGTAATAAAATCCCAATAATTTCATTAGTTTCTTTAATTTCAACTAGTATCCCATTATCTAAATAATGTTGAATATTAGAACGATACCATTGATCTGAATTATTAAAACATTTTGTATGTAATTCATATATATTTTCAAGATCTGTTTGGGTAGAACGTCTCAATTTAATTTTCATATAATATAATATGAAAATTAAATTTTAAGTAGAAATATATTATAAAAAAATATTTATAATATTAATATGGAGAATTATAGTTTACCAAAAGATTCTAAAATATTTAAAATTGCAAATAATAAAAAAAAGAAAAAAATAAGTGAATTATTACAAATGAAAGAACAAATGGTAACTAATAATATGGATGAAAAAACAATAAAAAAATTTATTGATGAACAATATGAACTAATTAATGTAGAATATCAAAAATGTATAACTAAAAAAGTAAATACCACAAAAATTATGAATAAAAAAAGGACAAATGCAATACAATTTCTTTTAAAAAATAAAAGTTTTTTAGAACAAAATAATGCAAATCCAGAATATATTAAAGAATATGTAAAAAAACAATATGATGATATAAATAAAACTTATACTCAAAATGATAATATAAATTTTATTGATTAATATTAATCACTGATAATTGTTTTCTAAATGCTAAATATTTTTTTTTGTAAAGAAGATATTTTTTTTTAAATTTATCATCAATAATATGTTGTGTTTCATTTCTATGATAAATAAAATATTTTTTAAAAAAATCTAGATTTTGATTCCTTCCAAGTACATAACTATCAACACTTTCTTGATAAAAATCTTTATACTGTTTTATTCTATCATCCATGTAATTTTTAAACCTATCATTTTTTATTTTCTTTAGATTAATTATATACACAGCTAATAATTTTTCTATCATACTTACTTCATCATAATCAATATCAATTGAAAATAATATTTTATATATATTACTTTCTTTCATTATAAATATATCATTATCAGATTTAACATCATTTATTTGAATTAATTTATAATCATAAATTGGATAATTAATAAAATAAGCTATTAAATAATCAGGAATCATTAAATAATAACAATCAATATAAACATTAAAAATATTATCAATTAATGAATATCTATTAAATCTTACATTTGAAAATATATTCTTTAAACAATATAAATTGTAATCTTTATTCACTAAAATTTTATAATCATCAATATTCGATATTAGTTTAGAATAGTCTGGTAAATGATATTTAATTAGACCTGTAAATACATCATGATTAAGTTGTTGTTGCTGTTGTTGTTGCTGTTGTTGTTGCTGTTGTTGCTGTTGTTGCTGTTGTTGTTGCTGTTGTTGTTGCGGTAAGTTAGAATTTAGATTATATATTAAATCATTTAAAATCTTTGGATCTTTAATATCATCATATAATTTTGGATTACATACTTTAGATATTTCATCTAGTGTTATGATTCCATCTAAACTATTATCGAGTCGAGTTTGATTATAATAATATTTTATATCTTCTCGATATCTTTCTTTAAATTCTAATTGTGTTTTATTCTTCCTTATTTCAGATTTTAATATTTGAAAACTCATATATGGTTTCATATTTTCATTTATATTTTTTTCATTCTTATTAATTAATAAGAATAATTCATTTGGTTTTAGTTTTATTTCATCATTAATCATAATAAAATGAACTTTATGTCCCATATTTATTTTCCTTAATCTATATATAGATTGTGCGATAGTTGTATAAACAACAGATTGGTCTATAATACATAAACCAAGAAGATTTGGATAATTATCTTGATTTATATCAATTCCCACTATATGTGATTGACTATAATATATAAATGGATTATTATATATAGTATTTTCATTATAATTAATAATAATATTCTTTACTATTACTAATTTATTATCTTTTTCATCTAAAAATATTATATCTCTTTCACCTTTAAAAAATTGATTAATTGTGTGAGCTACTATCTCATTATTAATATTTTTAAATAATCCAATTATATCTATTAACACATCATATCTATTAATATTATCTATTATAAAATTATTTAGATCACAATAATCATAATTATAAACTTTTGAATTAATAATAGCATATTTAACATTTGTTATTTCATCATAATCTTTAATAATCTTAATAAATTTATTATCAGAACATGTATCAGGTAATATAATATTCATTGTTCCTGAATATCCAATTTTAAATACATTATTAATATTAATAATATCAATAAATGATGTATTATATTGATAACTAGGTAAATAATAATTATGAAATATATGATCTAACATCTTATTAAAAAAATCTTGTTTATTTGTAATATTTGGTTTTAATTTTTCTAAATCAATATCAATAGGTAATTTTTTATTAAAATATAATTCATATAATTTATTAGTTAAAATAAAGTTTAAAATTAAATCATCTATTATCATATCTTTTTCAATAATATAATAATATAATGTTAAGAAAATAGTAATCACAGGCGATGAAAATTCAGAGTCTAATAATGGTGATCCTTTACTTCTATAAGGTATTGCACGAAAATGATTAGGATGAATACCCCAATTAATATTTTCATTTAATTTTTTAGTATTAATTTGATTTACTATATGTTGTATATCAGTTAGTAATAAGTCCATATTTATTTTAGGTACTGGATCACCATTATATTGAATCACATGATTTATTTTTAAATTAATAATAATATTTTTGATAATATTATATAAATCTATTACATCAATATCTTTTTTTTCAATTAAGTTAAAATTACTTTTAATTGGATCTAAAATAGAATCAAATTCATCAACTATAATAACAGTATTTTCATATCGTACATTATTTAAAAAATCTTTTTTAATTTCGTAATCTGATTTAATTTTAGGAAATATATTAAATATTTTAATATATTTATTCATAATTTTTTGAGTTTGAGGAATTAAATGTTTTGGTACTACAATAATTACATTTTGACCACATGCTATTGAAAAAAATAATGTTAAGATTGGAGTAATTATGGCTGTTTTACCTTTACCCATCATAAAATGATGAAGTGGATATTCAACTGATTCTTTTGACTTTTTTTCTGACATATCTGATCTATATTTATTATATTTTTCAGCGATATCAATATATTTTTCCATTTGTTCTGCTGATAATTCAAAACCAGATACTAATTCAAATAAGGCTTCAAACTTATATAAAAGTCTAAAGTTTCTAACATTAAAACGATCATTATATATTTTTATTAAATTACATAAACTTTTATAGTCTTTTATCTCAATATATTCTAATAATATTTTACATGCATCGCAAATCTTTATAGATAAAAGATATCTATATAAATTAGAATATTCAGAATCAAATAGATCTTCAATTGATAAATTTTTAAAATTTGATGAAAATTTATCTATTTTTTTATTATTCTTTTTTAATTTATTAATGAATTTATCTTTAATTGATTTAATATTTGATTCATCAATCACACATTTACTAATTTTAAATAATAATTTATCAAATGATCTACAATCATCTATTTCTAGGAGTTCATTACCTATTTGTTCATTAGTAAATTCAATACCTTTTTCAATTTCATAATTTGTAAATTTTATTTCCGGTAAACCTTCTAACATAAATCTTTTATTAAAATTAAATAAATCATAATATTTTTGATTAAATATTATCCCGGTGTTAGTTGATTTATTATCATCATAACCATCCTGAAATAATAATATATTAAATTTATTTATTTCATAATTAATACATAAATTAATAAATAAATCTTTATCATCAATATCTTTTTCATTAATTTCATAATTATTTGGAAACATTATATTATTTTTATTAATAGTAATTGTATATATTTTATTATTTAATAAATTCTTTCCTAATAGGAAATCTTTTGGAAAGTGCCAATTTTTATTATTAAAATAAGTAACATTATATACATCACCTTGTTTATATATAAAATGTAAATAAGTAGTTGGAATAACATATTTAAATGGTAAATTAATATCTGAATATTTAATAACTTTATTATTATTATATTCAATATCACTAACATTTGAGATTATATAATTATTATAATCAATACTAGTTATATTACCTTTCATTTTAATTTTAAAGTTATTATTTATAAAATATAATTTATTATTATTATTATGAATTAAACATAATGTATTAGAATCACTAAACACATTATTAATTAGATATTGTTGAAAATCTGTACCACCATATAACATACTAATATTGAATTTTTTCTTTAGTTCAATAATATCTTCATTAAAATGTTTTTTTATAAGATATTTAGTTAAGTTATCAGTATCTAATATTATATCTTGATTTTTTATTAAATAATCTATTAATAATAATTTATCTTTTTTAATAGTATCATCTAATTTTTCAATAATATTATAAATTAATAGATTATCTGGATAATAATCTTTATTACTTAGATTTTTTAAGTTTGGTTTTTCTAATATAATTTCTAAAGAAACATATAAATGAAGATGCATATAATTATTCATATCTATTTTATCTATTTCATAAATTTTATTTACTAAGAATCTTATAAAATTATTTTTATATTTATTATTATGAATATACATAATATTATTTTTTATAAATATCACTAATGAAGCTTTCTCTTCATTCTTATATATATATTCAATATTATTACAATAAAAATGTAATCTATCTTCTAACTTATTTATTTCTTCATTTTTATTATAAACTAAAATATCTTTATTTGTAATATTTATATAAGAAATTTTAAATGAAGGTATTTCACTGTTTATATCATAATCATTAAAATAATTATTATTAATCAATTTTCTTAAATAATCAATTGTTAATTTATTTTTATTTTTTAATAATTCTAATAATTTATAAATAATATCTGTACGATGTAAATTTTTTATTAAATCTAATAAATTTTCCTTAATATAATTATAACTTTTAACATATTCTCCATTTCTATATCCATATAGATAACTTTCATATCTTGCACCATTTAATTTATAATTATAATATTCATTAATATTATTAGCAGTATAGAGAATGTGTTCTGTAATATATGATGTATTTTTATCATCAAAAGTATTATTAAATATATTAATAAAATATAATATATCTGGATCATTTTCATTTTCAATTTCAATTATATCTTGAGTAACTAAATCAATACTAAATATATATAAATTAAATAGTACTATTATTTTAGATTCAGAACTTGTATTATTTAGTAGTTCAGTCACTTCTTTAAAAATGTCTAGTTTATTGTATAAGTATCTAAATGTGTAATTTATTCTGGAATCATAATCAGATGATATATCATCAATATTATTATATATTTTATCATTATTAATAGTTCTAAAATATAAATTATTATTATAAATAAAATCAATTTCATCTGTTAATATTTGTTGTTCCAATATTTTAACATCTATTAATTTTTTACATAATATTTTCATATAATTAAAATTTGAAGATTTATTTTCATATTCAATTTTAAAATTTTCTTTTGTAAAAACTTTATTAACAAGTCCCATGAACCAATTATATATATGATATATAAATTCAACATATTTATCATAATTTTTATTAATAAATATGTTATAAAAAACTAAAGGCCAATATAATGAAAACCATGAACATGAACCACTTTGTTGTTCATTTATATATAATTCATCTTCATATAAATGTAATGTTACTTTATCTTTAATATTTATATTAATATCCTTAAATATACTTTTATCTTCAAAAAATTTAGTTTTATCTTCAAATTTATTTAATAATGATTTATCACATAAATCATTTATATTAAATTGTTTATGTTTATAGTCTTGTGTTAAAATTTTTAAATATTTTATTAGAATATCATAATATTTATTATCCTTTAAATAATCATCAATTATATTTTCTTCTACAATATAATTACCATTAATACTAATAATATTTTTATGAAAATCTATATCTTTGATCATGAAAATTTTTGTAATATTATTAATAAATTCAGTAATATCATAATAAATTTCATTTGTTTCTGAATAATTAATTTTTCCTATGCTACCATCATCATTAATAAAAACTTTATCTAAGTTTCGTTCTTTATAATTTTTGTAAAATTTATTTAGATCTTTTATAAAATTATAAATTGCAATAAATTTAGAATAATCATTTATAACAATACCATAATAAGGAATATATTTTCCCATATTTCTTATATGATTATGAATACCTGAACCAGAATTAAAAGATAATATATAATATTTATCATTTTTAATAAATAAAAGTAATGATGTTGCATGGTAATCTTGACCTGTCTGAAATATATAATATATATTTGGATTGATCCTAATATCCTCTTCTAAAATATAAGAATCAATTAATTTTACACTTATTTTAATATTAGTTTCGTTTAATGTTAGTTCATTATGAAATTTTGTGACAAATGGTTCTAAATTAGACCCTTCGTCTGGATTTATATATCCATCTAAAAAATGATAATAAATAGGTTTATAAAATAACACACTCTTATTAAAATTTATTGAATTCATAATAGATAATAAAATATTTTCATCAACTCTTGATCTATAATTTACAATATCTTTTGTAGTATCATTAAGCAAATTTGATAATAATTCATTAAATTTAGGATCATTCATATCTTTATAATCATATTGAATATATTCAAATATATCAATATTTGTTTTAATTGCATCTATTTGAAACTTTATATTTCCTCTTAATTTTTTTGGTATTAACGTATAAATATGTTTATTAATTTTTATTAATGATAAAACAAATTTTGAATCATTTTGTAAATCTTCAGGGATATAATCAAATATCTTATAATTAGTTTGGATCATTTCAAGAATATATTCTTTATATTTATTTTTATATACTTTTACTGTATATCCATTTTCATCATATACTTCTTTTTGTACTTGTATTAATTTTTTATTAATAAATTGAAATAATGATGGATCTTTAATAATAAATTTCTTTATAATTTCTTTATCTTTCCTAAAATGTTCAGGTAAAAAATTAAATAAAGAAATATTTTGATTAATAATATTATCCATTGCTCTAAGAACTATTTTCCTATTTTTTTTTATTTCTTCTGATGCAAATTGTATAGCAATCCCATTTTGTTCAATCGCAGCAAAAACAACATCTGTATCTCTTTTTAATTCATTTGATACATAATATAATACTAAACCATCTTTCCTAACTGCAGATAAAACAAATTCTTTATCTTTTTTTAATTCATCTGATACATATTCCCATGCATTAGGATGTTGTTGAGTTGCAACCATAACTACATCTTTATCTTTTTTTAATTCATCTGATACATATTTTAATGCTAATCCATTTAATTTCATTACTTTTAAAACTACTTTTTTATCCTTATTTAATTCATTAAGGATACGTTTATCGTCATCTGTAATAAATTTTTGAAATCTAGTAATTTCTAAAAATTTATAAACTTTTTCAAATTCATTGTCCATGATTTATTTATATATATATATATATATAAATAAAAAATTACTAAATTATTTTATGTTACTAATAACACCATCTTTAACGGTAATATACTTTTTAAATAATTTATTTATTGTTTTATTATGAGAAATATATAAAATTATTTTATCATTAAATATTTCTTTAATATTAGTACATATTTCTTTTGCGGTTTCATCATTTAAATTTTCATCTAATTCATCAAATAATAAAACATTATAATTTTTTGTTTTAACAGTATAAATAATTTGTGCGATATAAAGTCTAATACGTTCTCCGCTTGATAATTTTTCGATATTAATATAAATATTTTTATTTAATTTATGATCTAGCTTTGATTTTTTTAATGAAAAGTTAATCAATTCAATATCTGGATTATTTTCATAGTTTGTAATAATATTATATAAATAATCACTAAATAAATTTTTATTATTAGGGATACTAATAAAAGATTGACCAGCTATATTATTTATAGCTGGTTCAATCATTAATATATCTGGTTTTAAAATACCCTTTAATACATATAATAATGAGGTTTTACCACTACCTGATGAACCATTTATTAAAATATGATCACCCATATTAATTATTAATGGACCAGTAATTTCTATTTTTGGCTTGTTATTTTTTAATTCATTGATTATTATTTTGTTAATTGGTTCTAATTTAGTTATAATTATAGTTGTAGCTTTAATATTATATAAATGATCTAATCTTTCTTGCATTTTATTAGTAGCTTTATTTTTATAATATTCACTCATTTTACTCGCAATAAAATCGACATCATATGCCAACAAAAAATAATAAAAGAAATCAAATTGATTTAAATTTTTAATCCTTGATGATATTATTATAATCATAAATATTAACATAGAAATATTTGATTTGTAATCTAGTTGATTATTTAAATTATTTAGATTTATTCTAGCTTCTTCAAAATTATTTATATTGTTAAATAAATAATCATCATTAAATTCATCATTAATTAAAAACATTTTACCATTTGTAAAATAATTTCTAATATTATTATCATAAGTGAAATAATCTTTCATAATAGGAATTTCAGCAGATAATTTTATTTCATTAAATACTCTTATTGCTATATAAAATATAGCAAATAAACATAATATTAATCCATTTTTTTTATTAATTGCAAGTATAATTATAGTAATATAATAAAATGGAATATCATACTCATTTTTAATATTTAAGATATATTGTTCTAAATTATCATTGAAATAATCTAATACAGAATAATATTGTACTAAATTAAAATGTAATAATTCAATCTTATCCATATTTTTAATTTTTTCATTAAAAAATTTAATATTTGCTAATTTAGTTTCTTTTATTATTTCAGCAGTTATTTTTTTATGGAACATTTGAAATGGAATATTTAATGAAAATATTACAAGTAATACTATCGAAAATTTTGTTATTAAATTTGGATTATTTTTAATAATTTCAGAAAATATTATTAATGTCCAATAAAATGCACGAATAATAAGTGTTGTTATGATAGATAATATTATATATTTATTATATAAATCTCTTAATTTATATTCTTCTAATAAAAAATTAAAATGTTCTTTTATATTCATTTATAATACATTAGATTTTATTTATTACATTAGATTTTATTTATTACATTAGATTTTATTTATTACATTAGATTTTATTTATTACATTAGATTAATTAATAATTATAATAATATAATTTTTAATTTTAATAATATTATAATTATAATTACTAAATTCTGTTAAATCATAATTATTAGATAACTTAAAAATTATTGGTTTATCATTATAACTCTTTATTTTATTTATGATATCTTTCAATGTATAATTACCTAACATAAATCTCAAATTACTTTTATTCTTATAATCTGGACCACCCCATGGAGGATCAAAAAAATATACATCATAATTATCATCTAAATAATTACTAGAATCATCATTTATTAATTTAACATTATCTAATTTAAAAATATTAATATTATTTTTTAATATTTCAAATCTTGAAGTATTTATTTCAATCGCACATACTTTATTAAAATATTTAGCAAAAGATATTACATTACCTCCAATTCCAGAAGTTCCATCTAATATATAAATATTAGATCCAAATTTATTTAAAATTAATAATGATAATTTATCAGCATCATTTGGTAAAGAAATAGACCAAATTCCTTCTTGATCATATTTTAATAATGAATTATTAGCTGTTATTGGAAATATCTTATTAATTATATTTTTTTCCATATTTAGATAATATAAATATCTTATTTTTAAATAATAATGTTTTATTTTATTTTTTACTCTTAAAAGTGATAGAATAATATATCGTAATATTATTGAAGAATTAACTATATAATGATTAATTTAGTTGATAGTAATTATATGTAGATAAAAATAATGTGTTCCATTTTAGTGAAAAATGTGTAATACTGATTTTATTAGGATTAATAAAAATATTTAGATTTTTTAAATATGATTAATTTTAAATAAGAATAAATTTTCTCAGTATTTATATATTATATGGAAGAACTAAAACCTAAATTAATAAAATTACATGGTCCAATTGAGGTTAGTTATATTAAGTTAAATGAAAAAGAAATTTTATTATTTGGTGAAAGACATTTAAATTATAATGAAATATCTCAAAATAATATAAAAAATTTAATTAAAATTTTTGCAGACAAATCAAATATCAAAAAAAAATGTATTGATTTTTTCTTTGAATCATCTTTCAATAAAACATTAACAAGTGATGATAAAATTAATAAAAAACATGAATACAGTACTTCTTCAGTATTGAATTATTTAAGAGATGAATTTTCTTATAAAAGTATATATAATACAACAGAATATAATTATTTTAGAGTACATCATTGGGAATTATCACAACCTACATTTAGAAACATACCAACTAGGTCAATTTTGTTTAATGAAGAGATGCTTCCACAAATAGGAACTACTTATCTATCTAGAAATATGATAATCTATAATTTTTATTGTAATAATTATTCTAGAGATAAGTTAATTAATGATAAATTTAGAGAACTTTTTATATCAAAAAAAATCTTCTCTTATGAAAATGAATTAGAAATATCAAATATTATTCATAAACAATTAAATAATATTGATGAAAAATATTTTTGTAAAGAACAATTAAATGATTTTTTTTTAAATATAATAAGTTCTAATATAGGTAATATTAGATTAGATGTTTTAGAAACTTATTCTATAGCAAGAATGTTTCGGAAAAAATTTAAAATGAGAGATGGAATAAATAAATGTGATGGTGTTAATGTAGATAATATAATATATTATGGAGGTAATAGCCATACACAAAATGTGTATAATTTTTTAAAAACATTAAATAATTATAATTGTATTTATAATTATAAAATAGATGATAGGTATTTCAGACAATTAGATAGATTAAGTAGAGAAGAAACTGATATGATGACTAATGACTCAATTCCAGTATTGTTTCCATTATATAATTATTTTAATTTATTTGATACACCTTCAGAAATTGAATTGTTATTAAATAAATTTAATAAAATATATGTACGTGAATTCTTTCCTGGGTCTGGGTCTGCATCTGGGTATTTACATTTATTAAATAGACCTTATGATAATAGATATTATTATAATGATAGAGAATATATAATAAATACTGATGGCTCGTTAAAAGAATTAGCATTTTATAATAAATATTTAAAATATAAAATAAAATATTTAAAATTACAAAATCAATTACAAATTATTTAGTTTTATATATCTAAATATGAAGACAATTAATTATACAAATCAAGGAAGAATAGAATTAGTAACAAAAAATTATACATAAACAATCTAAATTAAATCTAGGTAATAGTAAAAACAGTTAATTATTATAATTTCAAAGAATAAATCAATTTAAAGTGGTATTTTTTTATTATTATAAAATGAAATGGAATACACCTGACCACTATTTTTGTGAAGGAATATTAAATGGATTACCTGAATATTATAATGCATATTCTTCTTTATTCATATCTTATTTTGGACTATTAGGACTTTATAACACGAAAAATGATTTAATGATTCAAATTATATATTCATTATTATCTGTAAATGGAATTAGTTCATTTATGTATCATTGGACAGGTTCAATTGGATGGGCTTTATATGATGAGTATCCCATGATAATTGCTTTATTTTTAGGAAATATTTATGTTGAAAATTTATTACCATCAAAATGTAAAAATTATAAATTATTATTCTATGTTAATACCATGTTATTATATTTAGTTATTAATGTAATGGAAGATCAAAGATTAATATTTCCTTATTATTTTGCAGGTGGATTAATAATTGTATTAATTAATATAAATAGACTTGTTAATTATTATGAAAAATTAAATATACAATATCATACTATTTATTATAATAGTAATTATTATATTGGAATAATTATAGGTAGTGCTATAACATGGGGTGTAACAGAAATTAGTTGTAAAAATTATAGATTTATATATGATAAAATATATTTATTAGGTCATCCAATGTGGCACTTTATGATATCTTATGGATTTTATAATTTAATTCAAATAATTTATAATATTAAATTGTATCTAAATTAATAAAAAAGTTGTATCTAAATTAATAAAAAAGTTGTATCTAAATTAATAAAAAAGTTGTATCTAAATTAATAAAAAAGT
>Ga0209550_10002997_pt1 | contig 16173 bp, 10 predicted proteins | sample LauGreSuBDMM15SN_2_FD_187567 | JGI IMG/M metagenome (GOLD analysis project Ga0209550, IMG submission 187567) | Freshwater lake microbial communities from Lake Michigan, USA - Su13.BD.MM15.SN (SPAdes) (version 5) | ecosystem: Environmental > Aquatic > Freshwater > Lake | place: Lake Michigan...
CACCGATTCGTCGATGGTGAGCGAGGAGTTGTCCAGTTGCAAGGCATCTTGCGCGGGCTTCAAAGGTGCAACGCTGCGTTGTGTGTCACGGGCGTCGCGCGCTTCCAAGTCTGCGCGAAGAGCATCGATTGTAGTGGAAAAACCCTTTGAAATCAGTTGCTTGTGCCGCCGTTCTGCTCTTTTTTCTGCGCTGGCGGTCAAAAACACCTTCAAAGGCGCGTCTGGGAAGATGACGGTGCCCATGTCGCGCCCATCGGCCAACAGGCCGGGCAGGCGGGCAAAACTGTGCTGTAAGTCCACCAAAGCTTGGCGAACCGCTGGCAAAACCGATACTTTGGAAGCATTCATACCGGCTTCCTCGGTGCGGATGGCCTCAGAAATATTGACACCAGACAGAAGCACTTGCTCACCCTCAAAAGCCACAGGGAGGTGGCGGGCCAAGTCGGCGATGGGCGCTTCGTGTGCGGTGTCCAGCGTCAAGCCGGCGTGCAAGGCGGCGTAAGCGGTCACGCGGTAGAGAGCGCCGCTGTCGAGATAGTGGTAGCCCAAGCGTTGCGCGACCAGCGCGGCCAGTGTGCCTTTGCCCGAGGCGGTTGGGCCGTCGATGCAAATGACCGGCACTTTGGCGGCGTGAGACAAAGCGAACAAAGCCTCGAAGTAATCGGGAAAGGTTTTGGCCACGCATTTCGGGTCTTCAATGCGAACCGGCAAACCGGCAGGGTTGAAGGCGGCCAGCGAGAAACACATGGCGACGCGGTGGTCGTCGTAGGTGTGGATGCTGGGGGCCTGCCATTGGGAGATGGGGTGGATGCGAATCCAGTCTGAGCCTTCTTCCACGTGGGCGCCGAGTTTTCGGGCCTCGGTGGCCATAGCGGCTATACGGTCGGTTTCTTTCACCCGCCAGCTGGCAATGTTGCGCAAGGTGCTGGGGCCGTCGGCATACAGCGCCATCACCGCCAAGGTCATGGCAGCGTCTGGAATTTGGTTGCAGTCCAAATCGATGGCTTTCAGCGGCCAAGCACCTCGGCACGTTTTCACCCAGTTCGGGCCGCTTTCCACCCATGCACCCATTTGCTTTGCTGCATCCATGAAACGGATATCGCCTTGGATGGACTCCGCGCCCACGCCTTGGATGCGCACCCCGTCTTTGGAGGCGATGGCGCCCAAAGCAATGAAGTAGCTGGCTGACGAGGCATCAGCCTCCACATGCAAAACACCCGGCGAGGTATAGCGGCTGCCCGCGGGAATGGTGAAGCGTTGCCATCCATCGCGCTCAACTGTCACGCCAAAGCGTTGCAGCAGGTTCAAAGTGATGTCGATGTAGGGCTTGCTGATGAGTTCGCCCACCACCTCGATGACAATGTTTGTTTTGGCGACTAAGGGAAGCGCCAACAGCAAAGCGGTGAGGAACTGACTGGACACATCGCCGCGCACTTGGATGGGCGCGTCCAGCTTTAAACCGCTGTGACCTTTGAGGTGTAGCGGCGGAAAACCATCTTGGCCGGTGTAGTCGATGGCGCAACCCAGTTGGCGCAGCGCATCGATCAAGTCACCAATTGGGCGCTCGTGCATACGCGCCACGCCGTGCAAACGTGCTTGTGTGCCCATCAGCGCCAAGGCAGCGGTGAGCGGGCGCATAGCGGTGCCCGCGTTGCCCATGAACAAATCCAATTCGGCCGCAGGCGTTTGCCCGCCCAAACCAGTGATGCGCACCGTGCTGCCGTCAACCTCGAACGCGCAACCCATGGCCCGCAAAGCATTGAGCATGACGCGGGTGTCGTCGGAGTCCAACAGGTCGTGCAAGGTGGTCGTGCCTTGGCACAGGGCGGCGAGCAGCAGCACGCGGTTGGAAATACTTTTCGAGCCAGGCAGGGTCACCGCTCCTTGGGCACTTTGCAGGGCGGGGATGTCGAGGAAGGCGGTGCTGTACATCTCAGTTGTCCTCGCCACTGCTGCCCAATTGCCAAACGCTTCGTGCTTGGCTTGCTTGGCTGATCTGGGTTTCTAACTGCGTGGCATTGCCTTGCCCAATGGCCGCTTCGAGTCGACCCAAGGCTTCGCGAAAGTGGCTTGTTTGGGCTAAAACTTGGTCTGCATTGGCCAAAAAGATGTCGCGCCAAATTTTCGGGTCGCCAGCGGCAATTCGAGAAAAATCACGAAACCCAGGACCGGCCAGTTTCAAGAACGCCTCACCTTCGGCTTGCTGTAATAAACCATTGACTTGGGCAAAGGCCAGTAAATGCGGCACATGGCTCACCGCCGCAAAAGTTTGGTCGTGAGCGTCTGGGGTCATTTGGTGGACACGGCTGCCGATAGCTTGCCAAAGTGCGGTGGCCTGTTGAATTTGCGCTGGGGTGTTGTGGACCAAGGGCGTCAGGATGAGGGTTCGGTCTTGGTAGAGAGTCGCTTCTGCATGGTCTACCCCTGCTTGGGCTTTGCCCGCAATTGGGTGGGCGGGCAAAAAACAGGGCAGTTTGTCGCCCAAAGCGGCGCGGGCAGCGGCCACCACATCGCACTTGGTGGAACCCACATCCATCAGCAAACAGTTCTTTTGCAGGTGGGGAGCAATCTCGCTCAAACAGGCCGCCGTGTGGCTGACCGGCACGGCAATCAAGACCAAGTCTGCACCTTGCACCGCCTCGGAGGCACTGTTAGCGGCCTGCTGAATAACGCCGCGTTGCAAAGCTTTTTCTCGTGTGCTGGCGCTGGGGCTGAAACCCACAACGCGTTGCACCAAACCCTTGTCTTGCAAGGCCAACGCAAACGACGCGCCCATCAGGCCGCAGCCCACCAAACCGAGTTGCTTGAACTTCATGCGCTGACCGGGTAGGAGCCAATCACTTTGTAAAAGGCGCACAGGCCTTGCAACTCTTTGAGCGCTTGGGCCACATGGGGCTGGCTGATGTGGCCATCGAGGTCGATGTAGAAATAGTATTCCCACTGGCCCGATTTGGCGGGGCGAGACTCAAAGCGGGTCATGGACACGCCATTGGCTTTGAGGGGCATCAGCAGGTCGTGAACCGCACCAGGTTTATTGGGCACCGAAACCACCAAGGAGGTGCAGTCTTTGCCAGAAGCAGGGGGCGTGGCCAAGGTTTGCGGCAAGGAAATGATGGCGAAACGGGTGCGGTTGTAGGCCTCGTCTTGGATGGCATGGGCCACCACATGCAGGCCAAATTCAGAAGCGGCACGTTCGCTGGCCAGCCCAGCCCATTCGGGGTGGGTGGCGGCCAATCGGGCGCCTTCGGCGTTGCTGGCCACTGCCCGTCGCTCTGCGTGGGGCAGATGTTTGTTCAGCCATTCTTGGCATTGACCTAAAGCCTGCGGGTGTGCCAACACCACCTCGATGCCTTCAAGAGACGCTGACTGGCGCAGCAGGTTGTGGCGTACCAAGAGGCTGACCTCGCCAATCACATGAACAGGGGTGCGCAAGAACAAATCCAGTGAACGCGCCACCGCGCCTTCTGTGGAGTTCTCCACGCCGACCACACCGTATTGCGCGGTGCCCGCACTGGTAGCGTGGAACACCTCGTCAAAGTTGTTGCAGTAAATAAGCTCGGCGGCAGAGCCAAAAAACTCGATCGCTGCTTGCTCGCAAAAAGTGCCCACAGGCCCCAAAACTGCCACACGCTGCGGCGCTTCCAAGGCCAAACACGCTGACATGATTTCACGCCATATAGAGGCCACGTGTTGATTTTTCAGGGGGCCAAGGTTATTGGATTGGATTTTTTCCAGCACTTGCGCCACGCGGTCGGGGCGAAAAAAAGGCGAACCCTCGGCGCGCTTGATGTCGCCCACCGATTCAGCTAAATGAGCACGCTGGTTTAAGAGCGTGAGCAACTGCGCATCGAGTTGGTCGATCTGCACCCGCAAATCGGCCAAACCTTTGGCGTGTGCGGGGTCTTGTGTCATGCGGCGTCGTCAGGAGAGGCGTCGCTGGCGCTGTCATCTATTGCTTCGTCTGCAGCGGCTTCGTCCGCGGCAGCTTGCGCATCGTTTTCCACAATGCGTTGCATGCCCGACAGCTTGGCGCCTTCGTCCAAACCGATGAGGGTGACACCTTGGGTGGCACGACCCATTTCACGGATTTCGCTGACACGTGTGCGCACCAACACGCCGCGGTCGGTGATGAGCATGATGTCGTCGTCGCCATGCACCAAGGTGGCAGCCACGACTTTGCCGTTGCGCTCGGATTGTTGGATGGCGATCATGCCCTTGGTGCCGCGTCCGTGGCGCGTGTATTCATCGATCGGTGTGCGTTTGCCGTAGCCGTTTTCAGTGGCGGTCAACACACTGGTGCGGGCCATGTCCGGAGTTGCGCTGCCGTCGGGCAGGGCGGGCATGTCTTGCGCGGCCACCAGCATGGCAATCACGCTTTGGCTATCTTCAATCATCATGCCGCGCACACCACGGGCGCTGCGACCCAAGGGGCGCACATCGTTTTCGTCAAAGCGCACCGCTTTGCCGCCGTCAGAAAACAGCATCACATCGTGCTTGCCGTCAGTTAAGGCCGCGCCAATCAAGAAATCGTTGTCGTCTAAATTGACCGCGATGATGCCGCCCTTACGGGGGTTGTTGAACTCGTCCAGCGAGGTCTTTTTGACCGTGCCCATGGAGGTCGCCATGAATACATACTGGTCGGCAGGAAAGGTGCGGGCCGTGCCAGTTAGGGGCAGCACCACATTGATTTTTTCTCCCTCTTGCAAGGGAAACATATTGACGATGGGGCGACCGCGTGAGCCGCGGGAACCTTCGGGTACTTCCCACACTTTTAGCCAGTACAAACGACCGCGGTTGGAGAAGCACAGTATGTAATCGTGGGTGTTGCCAATGAAGAGTTGCTCGATCCAGTCGTCTTCCTTGGTGGCGGTAGCTTGCTTTCCGCGACCGCCACGTTTTTGGGCGCGGTATTCTGAGAGCGGTTGGCTCTTGATGTAGCCGCTGTGGCTGAGTGTGACCACCATGTCAGTGGGGGTGATGAGGTCTTCGGTGGCCAAGTCTTGGGCATTGTGCTCAATGTGGCTGCGACGTGCGCCCACCTTGCTTTGGCCGAATTCTTGGCGAATGGCAGACAACTCATCGCTGATGATGGTGGAGACACGTTCGGGACGGGCCAAGATGTCGAGCAAATCGTCAATCTCGCCCATGACTTCTTTGTATTCATTAACGATCTTGTCTTGCTCCAGGCCGGTCAAGCGTTGCAAGCGCATTTGCAAAATTTCGTGGGCTTGGGTGTCGCTTAAGCGGTACAGACCGTCGTTGCCCATGCCGTACTGCTTTTCCAAGCCGTCGGGTCGGTAGTCATCAGCGTTGATCACGCTGCCATCGGCCTTGGCGCGGGTAAGCATGGTGCGCACCAACTGGCTGTCCCAAGGCTTGCTCATCAACTCGGTTTTGGCCACGGGTGGGGTGGGCGCATTGCGGATGATGGCGATGAATTCATCGATATTCGCCAAAGCGACCGCCAAACCTTCTAGCACATGGCCGCGCTCGCGGGCTTTGCGCAAATTGAAGATGGTGCGCCGTGTCACCACCTCGCGGCGGTGCGACAAGAAAACGGACAGCAGGTCTTTCAGGTTGCAAAGACGCGGCTGACCATCGATCAGCGCCACCATGTTCATTCCGAAGGTGTCTTGCAACTGGGTTTGTTTATAGAGATTGTTCAGCACTACTTCGGGTACCGCGCCACGTTTCAATTCAATGACCAAGCGCATACCGGATTTGTCCGACTCGTCTTGAATGTGGCTGATGTCTTCGATCTTCTTTTCGTGAACCAGCTCGGCCATGCGCTCTTGCAAGGTCTTTTTGTTCACCTGGTAGGGCAGTTCGTCAACGATGATGGCTTGGCGCTGGCCTTTGTCGATGTCCTCGAAGTGGCATTTGGCCCGCATGACCACGCGGCCGCGTCCAGTGCGGTAGCCTTCTTTCACCCCGCTGATGCCATAAATGATGCCGGCAGTGGGGAAGTCAGGGGCAGGCACGATGTCCATCAAGTCGTCGATCGAGGCGTCGGGGTGACGCAGCAGGTGCAAACACGCGTCCACCACCTCGTTCAAGTTGTGCGGGGGAATGTTGGTCGCCATGCCCACGGCGATACCGGCCGAGCCATTGACCAGCAAATTGGGGAATTTGGCAGGCATGACCAGCGGTTCTTTTTCGCTTCCATCGTAGTTGGGGCCGAAATTAACGGTTTCTTTGTCCAAATCGTCGAGTAGTTCGTGCGCGATTTTGGACAAACGGATCTCGGTGTAGCGCATGGCGGCGGCGTTGTCACCGTCGACCGAACCAAAGTTACCTTGCCCATCCACCAACATGTGGCGCAAGGAAAAATCTTGCGCCATGCGAACAATGGTGTCATAGACCGCGCTGTCGCCGTGCGGGTGGTATTTGCCAATGACGTCACCCACGATACGCGCCGACTTCTTATATGGACGATTCCAGTCATTGTTCAACTCGTGCATCGCGAACAGCACGCGGCGGTGAACAGGCTTCAAGCCGTCGCGGGCGTCGGGAAGGGCGCGACCGACGATGACGCTCATGGCGTAATCGAGGTAGCTGCGGCGCATTTCCTCTTCTAAACTGGTGGGCAGTGTTTCTTTGGCAAACTGAGTCATTTAGGCAGTCCATTCAGGACAGGGTAAACCGTTGATTTTAGGCTCAAGCGTCTGTAATCTAAAGGATTAGAATCTGTGGCACAATCTAAATCACAGGGTAATCCCGTATCCCACAATTTTTTGTTGACTTAACCAAATTTGGCAAACCCCCAAAGGACCACCATGAAAAACTTGAAATTTCTCGCACTTGCATTAATGTTGACAGGTTTTGCCGCAGCAACTTCTGCTAACGATGTTGGTAACTGGTCTTCATCTGCTGGCGAAGTTTGGAAAAATACCCCTGGCGAATGCTGGCGTACCGGTTTTTGGACCCCTGCCAATGCTTTGCCTGGCTGCGATGGCGCTATCACTGGAAAACCCAAGGCCATGGTTCAGCCCGACCCCGTTTACCCCACACCTGAAGTAGTGGCGCCAGCACCTGCCGCCGCACCCGCACCTGTCGCAGCACCTGCAACCGCACCCGCACCTGCACCTGCACCTGCACCTGCTGTCGCGGTTTCATCCAAAGTTACTTACGCTGCTGACGCTTTCTTCGATTTTGACAAGTCTGTCATCAAGCCTGATGGCAAGGCCAAGCTCGACGATTTGACCGATAAAGTCAAAGCCATTAACCTCGAAGTCATTATTGCCGTTGGCCACACCGACTCCGTAGGCTCTGACGCATACAACCAAAAGTTATCTTTGCGTCGCTCGCAAGCTGTAAAAGCTTATTTGGTTAGCAAAGGCATCGATAAAACCCGTATTTACACCGAAGGCAAGGGCGAGAAGCAACCTGTTGCTGACAACAAGACCAAAGAAGGCCGCGCTAAAAACCGTCGCGTTGAAATCGAAGTGGTGGGTTCACGCAAGAACTGATATCCCCGCTTGATGTGAAACCCCGCTTTGGCGGGGTTTTTTTATGCCTGCCATTTGCCCGACAATCTCAACTATGAACGCCACCAATGTAGACCCCGCCGAACTCGCGAAGTTTTCTGAGCTTGCCCACCGATGGTGGGATGTGAATAGCGAATTTCGCCCCTTGCACCAAATCAACCCCCTGCGATTGGATTGGATTCAAACGCTGGCCCCTCTCAAAGATAAGCAAGTGCTCGACGTGGGTTGTGGCGGCGGCATTTTGTCGGACGCTATGGCTCGAGTGGGTGCACATGTCACCGGCATTGATTTGGCCACCAAGTCACTGAAGGTGGCGCAGCTGCACGCACTGGAAACCCAAACCCCCAACGTGAGTTACCGCGAAGTCAGCGCCGAAGCTTTGGCCGCCGAGAAGCCCGCCAGTTTTGATGTGGTGACTTGCATGGAAATGCTCGAGCATGTGCCCGACCCTGCCTCCGTGGTGCAAGCCTGCGCCACCTTGGTCAAGCCTGGCGGTTGGGTGTTCTTCTCCACGTTGAACCGCAACCCCCAATCTTTTTTGTTTGCCATTGTGGGCGCTGAATATGTCTTGAACCTGCTGCCCAAGGGCACACATGAGTACGCCAAATTCATCCGTCCCAGTGAGTTGGCAGCGTTTTGCAGGGGAGCGGGTTTGCAGACGCAGGCCTCACGCGGCTTACAGTACAACCCGCTGACGCAACGCTATTGGCTAGACGCCAATACCCGCGTGAACTATATGCTGGCCACCCAACGCGAGGCTTGAGATGCGACTGCCGCAAGCTGTGTTGTTTGACTTGGATGGCACCCTGATTGACAGTGCGCCCGACCTTGGCGCGGCTGCCGACAAAATGCGCACCGACAGGGGATTGCCCTCGCTTGACTATGCGCTCTACCGCCCTATGGCGGGCTCGGGTGCTCGCGGCATGCTTGAAATTGCCTTTGGTATGGGCCCAGAGCACCCCGACTACGAAAACTTCAAGGAAGAATTTTTAAGCAATTATGAGAAAGCCATGACAGTGCATTCGGTGATTTTCGATGGCGTGCAAGATTTATTGGTACATCTTCAAGAGCTGGGCTTGAGGTGGGGCGTGGTCACCAACAAATCGCAGCGCTTCACCTTGCCCTTGACAGCTCAAATTCCGCTGTTCGCTTCTGCACAAGCCATTGTCAGTGGTGACACCACGCCACATGCCAAGCCGCACCCCGAGCCTCTCTTTGAAGCGGCGCGGCGTATGCAGCTTTCCCCCGAGCACTGCTGGTACGTTGGTGACGATGAACGCGATATCGTGGCTGGCAAAGCCGCTGGTATGACAACGGTGGCCGCCCACTATGGGTATTTGGGCAGCCAAGCCGAGGTTTTGAGTTGGGGAGCTGACCACATCATCCATTCCCCGCTGGCTTTAGCTGCGCTGCTGGTACAGGCGTAGAATCCATTCCTCTTGGGGCTGCATTGGTTTCGACATGGGTTCGGACGCGGCGCAGGGCATGTCGAGGTTCTGTCACCTCGTTAATCAGCAGAAAAAAACTAACTGCAAACGACGAACGTTTCGCACTAGCGGCTTAAACCCGCTAGCCTTGCAACAGTTGGCCAATAGGCTGGGCAAGGGCGGTCGCAAGACTGTCCAGGCTGCAAGGTAATTCATATCGGCTGGCTTCTCATCGGGTACCTTGGTGGGGAGCGAGAAAATAGGGTGCTGGTTTGGGGTGCAGCGTGTCGCTGCGCGGCACCTTGAATGAGAAAACAAAACAGACGACTACACATGTAGAACTGTCCGAAAAAGGCTTGTGGACGGGGGTTCAAATCCCCCCAGCTCCACCAGATGCAAGGGCTCGGCAATATGCCGAGCCCTTTTTTTGGCATTTGGCACCGAGGCCTTATTCAAGGGCGAAGAGGGTATTCAAACCATAGGGGAGCAAATGCGTGTTGAAGGTAAGCGTTAATTGGCCGCGCTTCTCCTCGACCCAAGGCTTAGGCTGTGCACAGTGGCGGGGATGAATATGAACTTATGGCGTAAAAACAGAGGGACTTGCGCTTGAAATTAAATAAATAAAAATATTTCGCTAAATTTTTGTCAAAATCGGTCGATACGTCAAATTCCACTAATTTATTGACTTTTAACCCTTTGGAGCATTTCCCCATGCCTTACGAAATATTGCCCGCCGCTTCTTCTCAGATGACACCCAACTGCGCGTGTTGCGCACCCTCGTCTATGCGCTCTGGTCTCGGCGTGAATCGCCGTGGCTTTTTGAACCTTGGCGCGGCAGGCTTGGCCGGTGCGGCTTTGGCCGGTATGGCGCCTAGCAAAAGTTTTGCCGCCAGCGGTCATTACGAAGCCATGTTGGTGAACTGTATTGACCCGCGTTTCACCACCCTCAGCTGGCAGTACATGGGCTTGATCCAAGGTGTGAGCCGCGACAAGCTCGAAGACAACTACAGCCACTTTGTAATGGCCGGTGGCCCCATCGGCGCGGTTCACCCCAAGTTCGCCAGTTGGCACGCCACCTATTGGGACAACCTGGATGTCACCGTGTCCTTGCACCACATCAAGCGCGTGATTGGCATTTCTCACCGTGATTGCGGCGCAGCCAAATTGGCGTTTGGTGCAGACGCTGTGTCTGACAAAGACAAAGAAACCGAAGCCCATGCGGAAGCATTGAACATGTTCCGTAAGGAAGTGAACAAACGTCAACCCAAGCTGAGCGTGATTACCGGCATCATGAACACCAATGGTCGTGTCGACTTGATCGGCTAAGCCAGTCCATTTAAAAAAGACAGCAGCAAGCGGTTGACTTCCGAAGCTTGCTCTTGCTGCACCCAATGGCCTGCATCTGGGATGAGCTGACACAAGCGCATCTTGCTGCAGGCTTTGGTTTGCATGGCTTCATACGCGCCTGGCATTTGGTAGACGCCCCAGTCTGAGGCTCCCGCGATAAACGCTGACGGCACGTCAATCGTTTGTCCTCCCCATTGCTGCCCCAGTTGGGCGAACATGGCCGCATCGGTGCCGCAGCGGTACCACTGCAAGCCCCCTTGAAAACCGGTGCGTTGGTACTCGGCCACATACACGGCCAAGTCGGTGTCAGGCAGCCATTTGCAAGCGGCGATTTCTTCGTTTGAAGGCATGAAAGGCGCGACCGCTTGCGCCATGGTGTCGTTGGCACCCATGATGTAGTAGTCGGGCAATTCAGCCCAAGCCTGCGCGGTCCAACCGTCCAGCGGATGGGGTCGGTTGGGCGCCCAATCGGCACTTTTCACGTGGTAATAAGCCCGCAAAAAAGCCTGCAAACCCTGAGGCGCATTCCACATGTCGCCATTGGCTTGTGGCCCAGAGTAATACCACTGGTAATGCTCGCGTGGGGGCTGCAAGCTGCCCAAGCCGTGAACCACTTCGCTGATTTTTTGGTGGACGGCCAGTGCATCAGCGCTGGGAGGCGGCCCTGCAAACGGCGCACTCATCATCACCACCGCATGAAACACATCGGGGCGCGTCAGCGCACACCAAGCGGCCACGGGAGAACCAAAGTCGTGGCCAATGACGCAGGCCACCGTTTTGTGCCCAAGGGCATAGACCAATGCCGCCGCGTCCGCTACCAGTTGCAGCATGTGGCTAGCCTGCCAGTCGCCATCAAAACGGTCGTCCCCGCCCGTGGTGCGGCCATAGCCGCGCTGATCGGGGGCCACCACGTGGTAGCCAGCAGCTGCCAACACCGGCAATTGGTGCCGCCAACTGAAAGACAGTTCTGGAAAGCCATGCAGCAAAAGCAGCAGCGGCTTGTCTGTCACGTCCCCTTCATGGCCCGCTTCCAAGAAATGCATACGCAGGCCCTGATCGGTATCAATATGGCGAGGGCGCACACCCTCGGGCAAGGGCAGGGGTGGGAGTAGGGTGCTCACAGCAAGAGTGCTTTCAAGTGGGTGCTTAGGTGGGCAAACGCAGTGGCAGTTGACGCAAGCGCTGGCCAGTCAAGGCAAACACTGCATTGGCCACCGCAGGTGCCACGGGAGGCGTGCCAGGTTCGCCCACGCCCTCAGGGTGCGAATCACTTTCGATGATGTGGGTGTCCACCACCGGTGCTTGCGACATTCGCAGCACAGGGTAGTTGTTGAAGTTGCTTTGTTGTACGCGGCCCTTATCGATGGTGATTTCACCAAACAAGGCGGCGGACAAACCAAACACCACAGAGCTCTCCATTTGCTGGGCAATCAGCATCGGGTTGACTGCTGTACCGCAATCGATGGCACACACCACGCGGTGCACCACGATTTGCTTGTTCTGCACCGACACCTCGGCCACTTGCGCCACGATGCTGCCAAACGATTCATGCAAAGCAATGCCAAATGCGCGTTGTGCGCCATCGCTGCCCACCGCAGGCGCTTGTCGCCAGCCGCTTTTGTCGGCGGCGGTTTGCAGCACCTTGGCGTGGCGGGGATGGTTTTTGAGCAACCCTAAGCGAAAGTCCAAGGGGTTTTGTCCTGCAGCAAAAGCCATTTCATCGACAAAACTTTCTTTGAAAAACGCTTGGTGGGAGTGACCGACCGAGCGCCAAAAACCCACTGGAATGGGGAGGTCGACTGCCACATGGGCAATGCGAGCATTCGGCCATTCATAGGCTTGGTCGGAGGCACCTTCGGCGGTGGTTTTGTCAGGGCCAGCGCCCGGCAGACCAAACGAACGCGCCATCACTTGCGGCACGATGGCTTGGCTGGCCGAGGTGTTTTGCCACGCCACCAACTGGTTTTGTGCGTCCAAGCCTGCGCTGAAGCGGCTGATGCATGCGGGACGGTAGAAGTCGTGTTGCATGTCTTCGCTGCGGCTCCACAGTGTTTGCACCGGAGTGCCCTGCATGGCCTTTGCCACGACTGCGGCTTGGGCAATGATGTCCATCTCGAGGCGACGGCCAAAGCCGCTGCCCAGCATGGGGATGTTCAGCTGCACTTTGGTCACGTCGATGCCGAGTTGTTTGGCCACCACTTTGCAAGCCAAATCGGGTACTTGGGTCGACGCCCACACTTGCGCCTCGCCGTCTTTGAACCACACGGTGCAACCCATGGGCTCCATGGGGGCATGAGCCAAATAGGGCGCGTAGTACTCGGCTTTCACAGTGCGAGCTGCTTTTTGCAAAGCATCAGATGCGTCACCGTTGGAGAAATAAGCAAAGCCCGTGTCGCTGTCCAAGGCTTTGCGCAACTCTGCAGTTATGGTGTCGCTGGACCATGCAGATGACGCCGCGTTATCCCACTTTATTTCCACTTGCGTGAGCGCTTTCATGGCTTGGTAGGTGGATGTGGCTACCACCGCCACCCCCGCGCTGGTGCCGTGCAAGGCGTCGATGGCCAGCACTTTTTTCACGCCAGGCATGACCAGCGCTTTGCTGTCGTCAAAGCTTTGCAGATTGCCACCCAAGATGGGGTTCATGCGCACATACGCGAACAGCATGCCACTGGGACGAATGTCGCCGACGAACATGGCAGAGCCATCGCTTTTGGCGTTGGTGTCCAAGCGCGGCAGACTTTGCCCAATCAGCTTGAAATCCACCGCAGGCTTGAGGGTGATGGAAGGGGGTAAGCCAACTTTGGCCGCCGCTACCGACAATTCGCCAAAACTGGCTTTTTTACCCGAGCTATGCGAGACCACGCCGTCTTTCACATCGCATTCACTGGTGGGTACTTGCCACTGCTGCGCCGCTGCGCCCACGAGCATCGCTCGTGCGCTTGCGCCCGCTTCGCGCATGGGTAGCCACAGGTCTTTGATGCTGGTGGAGCCGCCGGTGAACATCAGGCCCATCTCGCGCATGGCTTTGCGCACCAACCACTGCGCACTGCTTTTCACCATGCCTTGGTTGTCAGGGTGAAATGGCAAACCATCTGCCACACCGGTCAAGTTGTTGTAAATATTGTCGTTGGGCGACTGCTCAAAGCGAACTTGGTCCCAGCGAGCGTCCAGTTCTTCGGCCAGCAACATTGCCAAGCCGGTGAAAACGCCTTGACCCATTTCGGATTTGCTCATCACCACCGTGACGGTGTCGTCCTCACCAATGCGAACCCAGCCGTTCAAAGCCGTGGTTTTGTCGATGCTGGCAAGAGGTTTGGAAGGATTCAAGCGCTGGCGTGGAGGCATGACGCCCCAGCCAATCGCTAAAACGCCGGTGCCCGCGGCAAGGGCGGCAAGTACATGTCTTCTTTTCACTGCGTGTCCTGTGGGTATTGAGGTCGTCATTATGGCGAGTGTGCATGAACCTCCCCTGCGTTGTTTGTGCCGTTAGCATTGAGCGCATGACATCCTCCACTTTGCCCCCCAACTTTGGCATCATCATCATTGGTGACGAAATCCTCTCTGGCAAACGCCAAGACAAACATTTGGCCAAATGCATAGAACTGTTGGCTGAGCGCGGCTTGGGTCTTTCCTTTGCCGACTATGTGGGCGACGACCCCGAACGCATCACCGCGACCTTGCAACGCGCTTTTGAAACCAGCGGCGTGGTATTTTCTTGTGGCGGTATTGGTGCCACACCCGACGACCACACGCGTCAATGCGCTGCCAAAGCATTGGGGCTTGACTTGGTGCTGCATCCTGATGCCGAGGTACTGATACGCGAACGCACCCGCGAGGTGGCAGTGGAAAATGGCTTGCCCTATGAACCCGACCGCCCAGACAATATTCATCGCCTGAACATGGGGCGTTTTCCCAAGGGCGCGAGCATCATTCCCAACCCCTTCAACAAGATCGCAGGTTTTACCTGCCAAGGCCCCCAAGGGGTGGTGCACTTTGTGCCAGGCTTTCCGGTGATGGCGTGGCCGATGATGGCGTGGGTGCTCGACAACGTGTATGCCGCCCATTTCCATCAGGTGTTGCGCATCGAAAAATCGGTCATCGTCATGGGGGCTATGGAAGCCACCCTCACGCCTTTGATGGAAGCCATCGAGGCCCGGTTCAACGGCGTCAAGGTGTTCAGCTTGCCAAGCGTTGACCACCCCGAATTTGGCAGGCACATCGAATTGGGCGTCAAAGGTCTGCCAGAGCATGTCGAAGCTTCATTTCCTGAGCTTATTTTGGGTTTGCACGAATTTGGTGCAAAATTAGGCCCTGAAATGGTGCGATCTTAGTTGTGCACTTTTTTAGTGCAAAATAATCCTTCCATGTGTTCAAAGTCTTTGCCAACCCTAGGCTGGAAAAGCCAACCGCATCAAATAATCAATTGGTATGCATAAGAAAAATCTTGGCTTATGCGATGCGTGGCACAAATCATGCAAGACAATGTAGATCGCAAATTTTTCAAACCAACCTCTCCAGGAGAAACTGATGGCCAAGACCGTCGCAGACGTCATGAAGGACGTGAAGGACAACGAAATCAAGTTTGTCGACTTCCGATTTACCGATACCCGTGGCAAAGAACAGCACGTCAGCGTGCCTATTTCTGCGTTCAACGAAGAAAAATTCTCCGAAGGCCATGCGTTTGACGGCTCCTCTATTGCAGGTTGGAAGGGCATTGAAGCCTCTGACATGTTGCTCATGCCTGACGCCAATTCCGCTTTCATCGACCCCTTCTTCCAAGAGCCCACATTGGTCTTGTCATGCGACGTGTTGGAACCTGGTGACGGCAAGGCCTATGACCGCGATCCCCGCTCTATCGCCAAGCGAGGCGAAGCCTACCTCAAGGCCTCTGGCATTGGTGACACCGCCTACTTTGGTCCTGAGCCCGAGTTCTTCATTTTTGACAATGTGCAATGGGGCAATGAAATGTCCGGCGCGTTCTTCAAAATTGATGAATACGAAGCGCCTTGGAACAGCGGCGCCAAGCTCGAAGGCGGCAACCGCGGTCACCGGCCCACCGTCAAAGGCGGCTACTTCCCCGTGCCACCCGTTGACAGCACACAAGATATGCGTGCCGAAATGGTGTTGTTGCTCGAAGAAATGGGCATCCCCGTTGAAGTGTTCCACCACGAAGTGGCAGGCGCTGGTCAAAATGAAATCGGTACCAAATTCAGCACCTTGGTTGAGCGCGCTGACTGGACCCAAAAACTGAAATACGTGGTGTGGAACGTGGCCAATGCCTATGGCAAAACCGCTACTTTCATGCCCAAGCCCATCGTCGGCGACAACGGCTCGGGTATGCACGTTCACCAGTCCATTTGGAAAGACGGCAAAAACCTTTTTGCTGGCAAAGGTTACGCAGGTCTGAGCGACACCGCTTTGTTCTACATCGGCGGCATCATCAAGCACGCCCGTGCTCTGAACGCCATCACCAACCCCACCACCAACAGCTACAAGCGTTTGGTGCCTGGCTTTGAAGCGCCTGTGAAGTTGGCTTACTCCAGCCGCAACCGCTCTGCTTCTATCCGCATTCCCCATGTGGCTTCTGACAAAGCGCGTCGCATTGAAGCGCGTTTCCCCGATCCCATGGCCAACCCCTACCTGTGCTTTACCGCGTTGATGATGGCTGGTTTGGACGGTATCGAAAACAAAATTCACCCCGGCGAAGCTGCCACCAAAGACCTGTACCACTTGCCACCCGAGGAGGACGCGTTGGTCCCCACCGTGTGTCACAGCTTGGACCAAGCTTTGGACTATTTGGACAAGGGCCGTTCGTTCTTGACCAAAGGCGGCGTGTTCACCGACAGCATGATCGATGCTTACATCGAACTCAAAATGCAAGAAGTCACACGTTTTCGCATGGCCACCCATCC
>Ga0209550_10002998_pt1 | contig 16170 bp, 16 predicted proteins | sample LauGreSuBDMM15SN_2_FD_187567 | JGI IMG/M metagenome (GOLD analysis project Ga0209550, IMG submission 187567) | Freshwater lake microbial communities from Lake Michigan, USA - Su13.BD.MM15.SN (SPAdes) (version 5) | ecosystem: Environmental > Aquatic > Freshwater > Lake | place: Lake Michigan...
TTTCTTGCCGGCGCATCTGGGTGTGACTGGTCACGGTATGACTGGTCAGGAGATGACTGGTCAGGAGATGACTGGTCAGGAGATGACTGGTCAGGAGATGACTGGTCAGGAAGCTCTTGGCTGCTAATCGATTTCTGGATGGAACCCAGTAACGTCAGATTACGAGGTGGACGCCGTTGGTGTATTGCATCCCGAGGGCCTCGACCAGTTTGCGTGCGAGGAGATGATCGGGTGTCCACCCGGTGAAGTCCCTATCAGGGTGCTTGCTGGCGAAGGTCTCGGTCAAGACGGCGTTGATGAGCAAGGTCGTTGCGGAAGCATCCGTGTCCCTGAATGCAGCAGCCAGACCCGAGACCCAGGCATCAACCGCTGACTTTATCGATGCGTAGAGGGTGTTGTCAGCCGACGGTGCATGTGAGGCATTTGAGCCGACAGTGATGAATCGCCCTCCAGAGGAGACGAGATGGTCGACGACTGCTGTTGTGAGGTTGGCGACCGGGAGAAGTTGGTTGACGAAGAGCTCTTGGAGCTTGTCAGGGTCGAAGCCGAGGACACCACCGTTGGACCATCCACCGACGAGGTGGATAACCGCGTCGATGCGACCGAATCGCTGAGAGATCTCATCGAAGGCGGAGACCGTTGCATCCTGCTCTGTCAGGTCGAGGACGACCGGGTGGAGCTGGTCCGAGACTCGAGAGGCTGCGTAGAGTTCGCCGAACTCCGAAGCTGAGCCTGTGGGACGGCCATCGAAGGATGGGTGTGTGGCGGTCAGGGAGCTGAGACGCCTGCGCGTCCCGTCAGTGAGCCTGATGAGACGATCGAGGTCTCGTCCTATAGCGACGACGGTCGCTCCTGAGGTGATCAGCAGCGGTACGAGTTCTCGTCCCACGACACCTGTTGCCCCTGTGACGACGATGATCTTCCCGTCGACATCCCCAACAGCGCCCGCAAGTCGCGGAGGGTAGAAGGGGTTGCGACGTTGATCTAGGTGGCTCCCAGCAGGGTTGCTGTTGGGTCCGTCGTGATGGTTGCTCACAGGGTCGCACCCTTGACTGATTCGATCACCGGTGCGAGCTTCTTTGAGAGCGCCTCGTAGAAGACGTTGAGTGGGAACTCGTCTGGCAGGATCGCGTCGAGCAGTTCCTTGTTCGGTAGAGTGAAGTCCAAGCCGGCTTCCCAGCGGGAACCCGGGTGCGCAGGCACGAGGGAGCGCACCAGCGCACGGGCCTGAAGCCAGAAGCTCATCTTCGAGTGATCGATACCATCCCGGTAGAGGGCATTGATCTTCGTTGAGAGCTCTGCGATTGCTCCGTCGAGGGAGTCCCAGTCGACGGAAAGAGTGTTGTCAGCCCAGCGGAGGATCCCGTTGCGATGGAGATGGGCGAAGATGATCTGCCCCACCAGACCGTCGTAGTTACGAGTCCGGTCGCCGGAGATCGGGAAGCGGAGGAGACGGTCGAAGAGGACGGCGTACTTGACGAGACGTGCGTGCGGAATCCCCTTGGCGGTTAGACCATCCATCTCCAGGTAGGCGGAGAGGTCGCAACGAAGCTCCTCGAGGGAGTACATCCAGTACGGGGAGCGCTGCTTGATCATGAAGGGATCGAAGGGCAGCTCCCCAAGAGAGTGTTGACGGTCATGGACCAGGTCCCAGAGGACGTATGTCTCCTGAGTGATGCGAGCATCGTTGAGCATCAGCTCGACATCAGCTGGCAGGTCAATGCGGAGGATCTCCGACGCAGCCTTGGTGACGGCGATGAACCGTGCAGTCTCGCGGTCCGAGAAGATCCCACCCCAGTAGAACTTCGGTGTGTACGAGGTGGCTACGGTCTCAGGGAAGAAGACCGCCGAGTGCGTGTCGTACCCTTCGGTGAAGTCGATGAACTCGATGGGGACGAAGGCAGGGTTGGAGAATCCACCGGCTTCGAGCTCGGAGATCCACTCTGGCCAGACTGTACGAATCCAGATCGCTTCGAAGACCCTGTCAGCGTTCCCATTCTGTGTGTACATCGGTAGTACTACAACGTGCTCGAGACCGTCGACACGTTGCAGATCTGGGCGGAAGAGCTGCAATGACTCGACGAAGTCCGGCACCTGGAAACCATTGGCTACCCACGCGTCGTAGTCAGCGAGCGCTGCTATGTGAAACTCGGCGTCATGCGGGAAGCGCGGTATCATCGACACGTATGCAGCCCTCACACGCTTGGCCAGTTCGCGCACCTCAGCCAGGCTGTTGTCGTCGAGGTCAATAGAACCGTCAGCTTTCTGCACGGCCCGCAGTGCTGAGGTGGCATTTTTGAGATTCAGCCAGTCCTTAGATAGTTCGGTTTGCCCGGTCGTCGACGACGCTGCGCCTGTGGCGCTCACCCAGGTGACGAGGTTTGCGAAGAGTTGAAGATGGTCTGCGTCGGCTACGGAATCGTCACCGAAGAGGTCGGAGTCTGCCACTACGACTACGCGACCCGCACCGTACTTTGCGGCAACGATCACCGGCGCGTTTGCAGGTGACGCAGTCTGCGAGCTACTTGCGATGACGGCGAATCCTTCAGGGAAGTCGGTATCACCGGGCAACGCATCCGCCATCTCGACGACACCCGCACGGTAGAGGATGATGTTTTCGACCTTGGTGACGAGTGGGCGGATCTCTTTGGAGATGGATGGGCGTACCCATGCGGCCACCCCGTTGTGGTTGTCAGTTGGATCAACCACTGCGTCATGTCGGATCCTGAGACCGAAACGGGTCAGGAGGTCGTTGAGATTGGTGCCGTACTTGTCGTGTTCGTGTTCGGCCAGAACGACCAATCCCCCACCCGAATGCACATAGTCGGCCAGGGCCTCGATTTCAGAGGGGTCGAGCAGGTGGCTCCCGATACCCGTGGTGCGTTCGAAGCGAGGGTCGGAGAAATGCGGGAGCACGACAGCACCCACATCAGCCAGGGTCGCAGTGGTGAATGCCCCGGTGGTCAACCTGTCGACTCTGAATCCCTCCAAGCTCAGTCGACCCGCAGCAAGGGAGTAGCAGGAGTCATCCGGCTGTACAGGGTTCATGGCTGCGGCGGTGACAGGGTCAATCGTCCACGCCTGCTGATGTGACTCATCGAAGAGTACCTTCGGGAACCGGCGTGTGATGGACAGTGAAGCAGAAGGCGATAGTTCGAAGGTTGTCATCTTCGATACGGTGCTGGTAACGCCTGTGGGGTCAATCGACCGTTTAGTCCAGCGTGCTGTTAGCCGCCCCTCCTAGCCCCTTAGAGGGGTCGTGGGGGACGCCGACCAGAGGGTTCCTCCATCGGGGAAGGGGCGGCTTCTGGTGGCGTCGGATCCGCCAACACGGCTCTATTCGAAAAGGTACAAAACGGACAGGGACCCTGGTTCGTACATTGATGCGCCGACAGTTCCATACATCACATACAACCGGTCACGGCCGAGGAAGGAGTCGCCCATGGCGCTCACAACGCACAACGCAGGGGCGCCAGCCTCTGTAAAGCCCACGAAGGTGGCATACCGGCGTGCTCGTAAAGCGGATCTAGTCACGATCGCTGCACTCGACGGTATTATCTATGCTGTCGAAGGCGGCTGGAGCCTTGATGATTTCTACCAAGACTTCTCGAACCCGAATAGCTACTATCTGCTAGCAATAGTCGATAGTGAGATAGTAGGTTACGCTGCTTGCTGTATTTCACGTCGTCGCGGCGAACTTACCGTGAACACCGTGCTCCCCGAGTATCGCGGTCTAGGCATTGGTCGTGAGCTTCTGAAGCGCCGTCTTCGTTGGCTCGATCGACGTGTACGCACGACTGTTCTCCAGACGCGCATTGACAATGATCTCGTACTGGACGGTTATCCGAATCACGGCTTCAAGCCAAGCAAGGTCTTGAATGACTATTATGGACCGGGTCGACACGCACAGGAAATGCGACGCATTCGCCCTGGTGCTTAATCTTCTAAACGAAAACGCCCCCGATCTCTCGGGGGCGTTTCGCTTTGTCTGTTCGTTCACTGTCTACTGACGCCATCGCTGTCGTCGTTCGTGCCTTCTTGACTAGCTGTATCTGTCGGCCTCTTTTGGTCGTCAGCCTTCGATTGGAGCTCAGCACTGAGCGCCGCGAAGTCTGGCTCGACCTGGTTGTACTTCATTTCCCTGCCAAGCTTGGTTTGTTTGGCCTTCTGTCTTCCTCTTCCCATGGTCTTACCTCACGATCGTCGTTCTGGGACTGCGGCAACACCGCTACATTTAAGAGTGCTGAAGCCGGTTGTGTTGTCAAGCTGTTCACCAGCCTGGCTCGTCTACTGTACCCACACCCCGTTGCCACCCCGCTACCTGGTCGCCACCGGACGTATCAACGGTGGCGGTAGGTGATCCGGCCCTTGGAAAGATCGTACGGGGAGAGTTCGACGACGACCCTGTCACCGATGAGTATCCTGATCCGGTTCTTCCGGACCTTTCCTGCGAGATGCGCGAGTATCTCGTGGCCGTTCTCCAAGGTCACCTCGAAAAGTGCGTTCGGGTGTGCAGCCGTGACGACCCCCTCCATGGTGATGACACCCTCGGCGTTACTCACCCGTACCTCGGGGCTTTACCGTGCCCGTCGCACCTGAGGTCCTCGAGCCCATCGGTTCTGTGGTCTGCTCATCCTCTTCGGGAAGGGAGAAGGTCACGCGCACTACTCGTGACCGGTCGTCCCAGCAGATCGGCAGGATGGTGTCGATGTCCTCTCTGCCTGGGTCCTCGGTTCGACGTATCGCAAGCATTGCCCGGGTGTGCGCCGCCGTGAAAGCTTCCTCGGCTACAGTCAGCAGGTACGTGTCCCCAGCCCAAGCCTGCAGGGCGGCCCAGCCGGCGGTGGGTTCCTGATGGGTCTGCAGGAAGTGCACAGCCGCCCGGACAGATGCTTGTGGAAGCTTCGCCCCTGGCCTTGCGACTACGGCTCGGAGATATCTTGGCGCTGCGGGGGAGCTGAGGCTCACCACCCCCGGTACCCCAGGGAGTCCGAGTACTGTGACGATTCGGCGCAAGATGAGCGCCCTCACCAGTAGTGCGGCTGCCGACTCCCTCGTCGGAGCGAACAAAGGATCGCTGAAGAGGCTGTTCGCAGTAAGCCTTGGTGTGATGACAGGGATACTGAAGGACTGCCCCTTTGACGTTCCGTTCATTGTCCAGACCCCTACACGACGTGACGCCCAGAGTCCTTGTGTCTCGCGGAGCTTCTCGTCGAACGTAAGTGTGAGCTCCAGCGGGGCCGCAGAAGGAAAGAACTCGGAGATCTGTGCCGTGGTGAAGTCGCCGGTCACGAGCGGTGCCATCGTCTCAGCGTCTGCTAGTAGAGCAGCCTCAATTGTTGACCAGCCACCCTGGGCGGCAGTGTTCAGCTGTATGAGCGCAGCTTCCAGGCCTGTTCGACTTGCACCGAGAAGTGCGCAAGCCGATGATACATCACCGGCATTCCCACCGAAGAGCGCTCGTTTGATAGCCGTCACCTCGGAGAAGACCCACCAAGGGAACAGCAGGCCGTTGCCCGCCTGGGCAAGTCTGTCCGGCAGTTGTGCGTCCCGCTTGGAGAGGAGCTTTCCCGGTACTTCGATGTGGGGAGTGATCTGGGGACCGTTCCCCCTTGGGTCGTGGAATGCGCCCGGAAGGACAACCCCGATGTACTCCCGGCTGCCGAGTCCCTTGAACTCAGCGAGGTTGTCGATTGCCCAGTGGGACCACGCTGCGGCACGGCGTTCCTGGTCAACGTCGTGAAGATCGCCCTTCCGGGCTCTACCGACGAACGAGGACACCCAAGGGGTGGTCAGTAGCTTCGCCATCACTGACTTCTCGGTCATTGGGCTATCCCCCCGAGCAGGAGATCGGCGTCGCATGGTTCACCAGACACGACGGTGAGAGTCTCAGGTTCCGGTGACACCAATGGATCCCGCAATAGACGGGCCAGGCATGTTCCAGACTGGTCTACGGTGGCGATGACCACGTTGGTGCCATTAACAGTCATCGAGACCTCCCCTGCCTCACTTGCGGCTCGTGTGACGACTACTGCACCACGACCGACAGCTAGATCTGATGCCTGAGCTGCCCACATTCCATTTTCCAGCAGGTGGCGTTGTTGCGCTGCCACAACAAGGCTGATGACTGTTTCCGCCGACTGCGTGTTCGTCTTCTTGATCATCGGGCTTGCGAGCCCGTAACCCAGTAGCGCCAAAATCGCCATGATGGAAAACACTGCGATCAACTCGAGCATCGTGAAGGCGCGTGCATCTTTACGTCGGCTCATGCCTGATCACCTCTGCAGATGCGTTCCTCAGATGTGATGAAGTTGTCTGTGATCTCCTGACCGCGTCCAGGCTCAGGTAATCGGAGCGTCATGCAGATTCCGTCATCCGTTAGTAGGGCAAGACCAACTGTCGAGTAGCCATCCGGTGTTGTATCGATCGAGTAGGACACACTCTCGGCTGAAACGGACGCGCTTGTCGTCAACCCCACATCCCCGAACCCTGCGCCTGTCGCCGAGCCAGTGAGCCAGGCACCTCGTTGGCGGAAATGTTCTTCCTGTGCTGCTGCCACCTGGGTGAGTGTCCGCTGCCCAAGGTTGGTGGTGGTCGTGGAGCGGCCCTTCAGCGTCGCGAAAGCTGCGACCGTCGTCAGGATCCCGATGACGACGAGGACGCTTATCATCTCGATCATCGTGAACCCTCGGATATGTCCTGTCCGCTTCGGGGGCATACAGCGCAGCATGATCAAGACCGTGAGCTCGGAGGGTCTTCCCGCACGGATGACACATCCCCGCAGGAAGGTGCGGCTAGCAGGTTGGCCGGCTGTCCGCTGCCTCTGACCTTCACCCAGACCCGACAGGCACCGACACCGGACTTGGACCAGCGCATAGTCCGATGAACACTGGACCTCGGCTCGCTCGATCCTCATACCGCCTTCCTCGGTGTACCAGGTGCGGTTCGTCGGTGAGCGCTGTTCGAGGTGTTCTGCCTGGTTGTCTCTCGTCGGAAACCTGTGATTCTCCAAGGGGCTTGATCTGGGAGTAGGTTTTCTTGGATCATCTAGTCTTCTTATTGTGTTGCGCTTGCGACCCAACGTCGGTTGCCTTGGCTACCATTCTCCTACCAGCGTGTTTAGCCCGTTTAGGTTGCCGCACCACTCGGGGCTACAACCTTGTGCATTGTCACCCACCGGCAAGCTGGTGGTCCACCGACGTGTACGCGATGATCCCCGAAGCCCTCTGAACACCGGGGTCATTCGGCAACCAGCGTGCTTCCCCTACAGTTCCTTGAGCTTGCCGCGCAAACACACGTCGTTTCGTGTTACCATCCTCTTTTAGCCCGCCGCCTGCAGCTATAAGTTCGTCATCGCAGGCCGAATGCTGGTTGCCGAGCGACCCGTCTCCCGCCGGCCCTATACGGAGGTGCACGTCAGGAGTTGACCCGGATCGTTCCGTTGTCTTGAGTTCGCAAGGACGTGCTTTCCGGCAACCAGAACTGACTCCCATGTTCTCGCTGTCGTGGCCACTCGAGGTTGGCGTGCGCGTTCCAGCGGCGACGGTTGACTTCGTAAACATCCACCGGCCCAATGCCGACCAACAAAGGAGAACACCATGGCTGACATCAACGTCACCCGTGATCCACAACGCAGGAGCGCCGCAATGTCGATGCTCAGCATCGGTATCGTGGTCTTCGCCTACATCTCGCTCGCACGACCTTGGTATGCGATGCTGATCGAATCTCCCGGTGTCACCGTGCCAGGCACGTTCGAGACCACTGGAGCTGTCCGGGCGAGTGCGTTCTTCAATGCATTCGACCTGACACAGTCCGGCACTGCGATGACCCATACCGGTCCTGTCGCAGCGCTTGGTTCTATCGCCGGCATGCCGACCCCCGTCGTCTTGTTGGCTCTCGCAGCATCCGCGATCATCGCTACGGCTGTGCTTCGAAACGGTTTGTTCGCACTCGTCGCGTTCACACTCGTGTACTACGCACGTATGCTCGTTGCCACTTCTCGATCCTTGGTCGAGAACCCTATGTACGGTGGCGAGTACATGGCACCGCAAACCGGGCTTGCCTGGTTCAGCTTTGCCATCGTGCTACTCATCGCACTCTGCGCGCTTGTCGGAATACAGGTAGCAACCGCGAACCGCCGATCTCGTCAACAGCGACGCGCTGCAGGAGAATCGGTTCCAGGCTTGTTCGACATCTTGTACTCGGCTCATCAAGGAGCTCTAGCCCGAGCGTCTCAGCGATACCAGGAAAACCAGTCACGCACTGCAAAACACACCAACTGACAAGTACAAACAAAAGACCCCACCACTGGTGGGGTCTTTTTGCTTTCTACGTCTTGATGCCTTCTAGACGCGCACTGGCATGACGACTTGAATCGTGGTGACCGGGTCGGTTGCTAGGACGAACAGTGGCTGGTGGGCGCCAGTGTACGCGAACGCCGCCATCTTCTCGCCACAGGATGCCAGCGCATCGACCAGGTAGGACAAACGCACGTGCAGCTCGACAGGTACCTCGACCCGGTCTTGGAGTTCCACCCGCTCATACCCTGAACCCAGATCTGCGTTGAAAACCCGGAGCTCCATCGTTGTGTCGCTCAGACGTATCGCCACCGGTGCTTGGTCGGCAACTGCGGCCAACCGCGACAACGCTGCCAGCGTCTCAGGCGCGTCAAAGTTTGCACGGACCTGTGGTACTGAGGAGAGGACGGTTTCGACTGCGGGGAACGCCGTCGCCATCAAACGGGTGGAGATCTTCACTCCTGGGCAGTGGAAGACCACTGTGCGAGTACGCGAGTCCCATGACACTGCGTTCGGGCTCAAACGAGATACTCGATCCAGCACGGCAAGTGGCAACAAGCCTACAAATTCTCCGAACCCCCCGTCGCTGATCTCAGCACGAGCCAGTCGGTAGTTGTCCGTCGCATGGAGAACGAGCGACGTTGCTGTCGATACGACCTGGACACCTGGTGATTCTTTTGATGTTGCGTGACGGACTGCTGAGAGAGCGTCGTGCAGTCGAATGAGGTTTGCCTCCTGCGGATTGTCGTCCGACTTCGTAGGCGTCGGGAAGGTTGCTGCGAGGGGACGGAACCGGTAGGGCTCCCCACCGGCTCCGATCAGCACGTCGCCGTCAGCTCCAGTCTCAACCGTCACACTTGACTTACCGTCAAGTGTGGAGAGGAACGCTGCAACTGGTTTCGGAGGAAGCAGTACCTGCCCTGAGCTCGTGTCCGACACTTTGCATGTCGCCGTGATGGTTGTTTCGCCATCGGATCCCGTGACGCTCAGCTCCGAGTTGACCTCATCCACGAGTACGAGCACTCCCCCGAACGCAATCATCGACGGGGATGCTGGTGTAGCGTGCCGAGCCTGGTTCAGAGCGTCCCTCAGGGCGCCAGCAGATACTTTGAATCTCATAGCTGCAGTGTCGGCCCAGTGTCGACCCTGTTGGTGGAAAGCAAAACGACCCCTCCACCTGTTGGCGGAGGGGTCGTGGTAGCTTGGTCAGAGGCTAGGGGCGACTTCGATCAGGCGTTCGAACGTGTCAGCCCAGTCCGTCCCGAGTGTCTTGATGGCTTCGAGTGTGCGTGGATCAGTTACGCCGGCTGCCTTCGCTCGTTCGTAGTAGCAATCAGCGAAGAATGCGTCCCCGTCGGAGCAGTAACACTCTTGCTTGCGTTCGATCAGCTCGGCGTGCGTGGACGGGATGTCCCAATCTTTCACGTTGACGAGCACGCCTCCTGTTGCCTCTATGATGCCACCCCAGCCCTGCTCCTCTTCGTAGACGAATCGGATGGTACGGTCAGGGAAGCGATCAGAGATTGCGGCCAGCACTGGTAGCGGTGGGCTCCAGGCGGTGTTGAACGAGTAGACGAGACTGTCCAGCTCGGTTGCCACTTCAGGCTCGCAGGCATTCCATTTGGTTCCCCAGTTGGCGATCTGCCAATGGTACCAATCTTCCTCTTCTGCGGGACGCGGTATCACCCGTTCGAATGACAGTGGTGCACTTTCTTCTTCGAGACCCCTCAGGGACTCGGCGATCCTGTCGGATTCCTCGCTAGAGAGAACCGGGATCGACATTTCGTTTCGGACCCAGTTCGGCATGGGTTACCTCCTTGTGTGGGGTTGATGCCACCCACCGTCGCCGCTGGCAAGTTGAGCGCAATCGGCCACCCGCTACCGTCCTGAGGCGTCAGCAAGATCAGTCGGTGAACGTCACACCTGCTCTTCGAGCAATCTCTTCGGGAATCAGCGCCTCTGCCCCCTCCACGAAGGCTGGACACACGTTTTTGAAGTGGCACCAGTCGCACAGGACCTGTTTGCGAGGCGCCCAAACCCCTGATCTGGCTGCCTTCTCGATCCCCGACCAGACAGACTTGATCTTGCTTCGTGTCTTCTCGAGCATTTCTTCAGTGACTTTGCGAGCGAGTATCCCGTCCTTCGTTCCCTCGTTCACGTAGATGAGTCTCAGCTGGTGGGGTCTGAACCCCAATCGCGCTTCCACGCACAGTGCGTACACTTCAAGTTGGAAGAACGCCTCGTCAGCGAACCTCTCCGATGGCTTCTTCCCCGTTTTGAAATCGGAGATGTACCACTTCTCGGAACCGTCGGGGCTTACGATGCGATCAAGGCGATCGATGTAACCGTGCACGGTCACACCGGCTACCTGCGCCATCACATAAAGCTCGCGCTCATGAGGGTCGAACTTTTCAGGGTTCTCCATTCCGAACCAGCGGGTCACCGCAATCTCCGCTTCTTTGAGGAACTGCTCCTCGGCGTCTGACTCGGGCTCGAACAGATCCCGGTATGCTTGAGCGTCACTCAACATGCGCTGTTCTGATGTTGAGTCTTTCTCGTGAAGGTCTCGGAAGCAGTTGTTCGTTTCCCGTAACCGCTCCTCTGGGCTCCCAGGTTCTACGGATGACCGCTCTGCCAGCGGGTCAGTCATCATCTTCCAGGCCGGCCGTACGTATGACGTGGCCGTCTCCCGAGTCCGAGTACCCCTCTCGTGGTCGAATATTCTCTCGAACGCGTGATGGGCAAGCGTGCCCTTCGCTGTTGCCGCTGTCTGAGGCGTTGTCAGTCCGAGAATGGTCTTGTAGTAGAAGAGTTTCGGGCACTGCATGAAGTCCTTCGCCCGTGACGGTGAGAGCTTCGCTGGTACCCGGTCGAGGTCGCCCGGGCTGAGCGTTTTCTTCGGCATGGGTCATACGGTGCCGACAGGGCGGCATGTGGCACTCAAACCCGGACCATCGAAGTGACCTCGAGATCGGAATCGTCATGCGCAACACCCAACGTCTGTTCGTCCCAGCCCTCACTGCGCTCGTGGTGTTGCTCTCCGGAGTGACCCCAGCTGATGCGTTCGACCTCCGCTGCCAAGGTGTTGTGCCGGCGCTAGAGGTGACAGTGAAAGGACTGAAGACATCGCTCGCAGCGACGCAAGTCTCACTTCCCACCTTGAAGAAGAAGGCAGCTGAGGCGAATCAATCCGCACGTAAGCTGTCGACCACCGCGAAGGAACTCGCTACGAGACTTGCTGAGAACCCTACGGACGTGGCGTTGGCCGACCAAAGCCGTGTGGCAACCGCCAAGGCGAACACAGCCACTGCTGCAGCATCAGCTGCTTCCCGTGCTCTTCAGCAGGCCGAGCGAAGCATTCCTGGATTGCGATCAAAGTTAAATGCAGCATCAGTGAAGTTGGATGTGGAGCGTAAGAAGTGCGCGGCGAAGTAGCTCGAATTGACCGTCACTGTCAAGCGATTGTTCTGCTGCCACTCATTTTCAGGTGGTTGTACGACCGGACATCTCAGCCGGTCAGCCGCCGATCACCAGTCTCGATGTGGAACCACGATCATCCGCGTACTCCCACGAACGAGCAGCGACGACAGGGAATGACGGATCCCAGCCGCGTTCCCGTGAGAGCTCAAGGACTGTTGCAATCAGTCGTTCGAGTTCCCGCTCCTCGCCGGCGGAGGTCAACACGGCAACCAGGGTCAACCGCTCACGCATCAGTTCGCTCATAGCTGCTGCTAACTCCTCGCGAGCCTGCTCTCCCTGTTCGATGCGATCGTCGGCGCTGACGACAATTCCAACCAGTCCTCTCGTAGAGTTCAGTCGTAAGAGTGCGTGGTGCTGCGTGAACTTGGCTGAAACGAGTTCGTCACCAACACGGTGGAGAAGTACACCCATCTCATAGAGTCGGGCTGCTCGGTACAGCTCGATACAACGGTTCCACCAGTCGTCCTCGCGATGCTTACCGGCGCGAATCGAGTCATCCGGAACTACCAGCGAACCCCTCAACTTATGTCGCTGCTTCGGGGCGATGAACCGTACCGGGTTCGTCTCAGGTGTGGCGCGGCATTCATCCTCCCAGGTGTCCACCAGTTCTGGCGATCCGGCAATAGAGACAAGGTCTCGAGTGAAGACGGGTCGTGGGATTGCCGATGCGGCCAGGAGGGCTTGTCGCAGGTTCTCGTCGAGTACGGCAGGTGCATCATCTGAGGCGTACGGGTACGCTGGCTCAGCTGTGACCCGGACGGCGCGGCCCTTCTTTGCTCCTTTCGTCTTCGGTTGTGAAGGGAAGAGTTCGGGTCGCAACGGGGTTTGCGTCGAAGCGTTGTGTGTTACCGGAGGAGGCATTGCGGCTGGTGCTGAAGGTCGCTTGACCGGTTCGCTTGTCACCTTGATCGGCGACGGTGACCAACCCTCAGCCGTGTCCGAGGGATCTCCGAGCTCACCAGACCAGAGTTCACTCCCGAAGAGGTCTGCGAGCGACGCCGACTCTGTGTGAGAAGACGATTCCGAAGGATTCACAAAGGAGGGTTGGTCGCCACCCTCCCCTGCTGCGATCGAGATGACCGTTTGGGCCGGAACCGGTATCACGTCTTCGGGCCACTCGACATCAGCAAGCAGGTCTGCCAGGGGCCTCGAGGCGTCAAGGTTTGTTGATGACCCACTGGCTCCGGTCTCAGGACCGCGAGAATCGAAGCCGTTCGTTACTGTCGAGATGTTGCGCACCTCGTCACTCGCTGTCGGTGCTTTCCGAGCAGGCGGAGTTCGCGTCGTTGCGGCTGTTGTTGTCTCTGCGCTGGTGTCGTGCCTGCATGCCGTAGGCTGCTCGTTCGTGGCAGGGGCAACACTTGGTTGCGCCTTGCGGTCTGGATTCCCCGCACGAACGGCTGCGACCCATTTCGACGGATTCTCAGTCAGAATGATCGGGTAACCAGCCGACTGTAACGCTGTACCCAACGCAAGAAGGGCGGTTCGCTCCTCCTGGCGGATTGCAGACGCTGTCAAGTTGTCGATGAAGGTCAGTAGAACCTCGTCATCAACTTCTGCCAGGCGCCTACCCATCTCACGCTCCGCCTTCTCTGCAATTTCCGGGAAGCTTCTGCGAATTGTAGTCACGATACCTGCACGCAGTCGACCGACCCGGGATAGCGATGCGCTCTGCCTTGCACTCATGTCGTTCAAAGATGTCTGCGATCCTTCGTACAGCTTCCTGTACATGCAATCCGGCTGGCAGACGCCGTTATCATGCTCGTGGCTCATTGCGCGCTTCCGTTCTCGACGTTCAACACAATCCCCAAAGGCTCAACCGTCTGCGCAAGCAGTCTGGCAGCGCCATCTTCTGCGGCAAGCAAGGCTGTAACCTGGTCACGCATCGCCAACACCTGCTGCTTGCGAGCGGGGTCGGGCTGATTCAGGTCGTCTGCGAATGCGATGAGCGCGCGTGACTGCAAGTCCGCAGCACCGTTGACGAGCTCGAGTACCTGGACGAAACCCGGCAGTGGTACGTCTGCGTTCACGGCAGGGTTCCACTTCGCAGCGAGATCAGCGCTCTGAGCAGCAGCAACTGCGTACAGGTCGTAGACGCCACGAGCTTGCTCGTCGGGAAGCTCTAGTAGGCGTTGGTTCTCCTCGATGACGAGCATGTCGTTCAGTAACGCCGTTGCAAGGCGTTGTGTCCGGTCGCCGACCGACCCACGTAACTGAGCGGATCCGTCAACGACAACCTGGCTTGTCGAGCCGGCCACGAAAGACGCTGCCAGCGAAACCGCTACAACGATGGCGATAGCTTTGCCGATCTTTGATGCCATCGAACCGAAGAGTGTCGCCCCGTACGCACCGAGTGCCCCGGGAATGAGCCATAGCGCACCTGCGGCCTGCCATTTTCCGGAGAACAAGGGCGTACCCGCAGTGACTGCGAGTGACAGTGCAACCGTAGCCACGACGGAAGATCCAGTTGCGAGGAGGGCTGCGCGTGCCGTGGTGAGTACGAACCGCGGTCGACGACGTACTTGTCGCGGCTTCGCATTCTCGGCATCGGCAAGGGAGCGCAACGGTGACTCGGATGGCAGCGGCTGCGCCCCGTTCTCCAGGTCTCCTCGGAGCTTCCTGTCCAGAGATTCCCTTCGCGCCTGTGCCCGTCGTTCTGCGTCGCGGCGGCGTCGATCGTCCTTACGCACCATGACCGACTCCTTCCTTGTTCCTCGCCATCATTCCGACCCCCTGGCGAAGTAGTCGTCGTACGGGGATGCCCCGTTGTGGAGCACCGGTCTCCCGGTACCAGTTTCGGCCCCACCGGGGATGTTGATCCGGAACCAAACCTTCGGGTCGAGCGGATCGGCTGCGCTGATCAGACGTTGCACCGACGTCACTGCGAGCTGCACCGGATTCCCCGGGAGACGGTCAGGATTATCGAGGGCCTGGTCTGCAAATGCTTCGATAAGTGTGACGTAAGATCTGACTCGAGGCTCGGTGTCAACTACGAAGCGCAAAGTCGCACCCTCAAAAGGTAACGACCGGAGATGTAACCAGCCCAAAAATCGTTCGATGTGCGACCATGCATCCCTACGGCTCTGGAATCGCTCGTACTCGATCACCATCCGTCGAACACCACCCGTGCGTTCGTCACGCTCCCGAAGCTCGACGTCGGGTTGGTAGAAGACCATCTCAGCCCCGTTTGCGTCGAACAGCCAGGGATCCGAACGGGTATCGGCGGTCAATGTGATGCGAGGCTCCACCATGAACGCACCAGATGGTAGGCAACGTTGGCTGCGCAGTAGCGCGGCCAACACTCTCTGCGTCTCGACGTCGTGGTCGAAGTCTGTTGCACCTGATACCCCGACCCGGGCGGGGTCCAGTGATCCGAGGAACCGGCTGCGCTGGAGACGGAACTCCACCGACAGGGCTTTTGCCATCTCACTACCATCAAGTGCCTTGCTGACGCGCTTGCACAACTCCCGTGTGACGCGCCAGTGAGGCGGTACCAGCTCCCTCACGTCAGCCAGCTCCTCTGGTAGCTGCACCACGAGACCATCCTCTAGCAGTCTCTGAATCCACCAACGGCCACTTCGTTCAGGTAGTCCCGACAGAGAGACAGCGTGGGGTGCTGAAAGGCCGAAACGTGCGTGCGGCTGTTCCAGGTCCAGTACTGCTAGGAGTTTGACCAGCTTGGGTGCCTGCGCAGGGGTCAATCTCCGGAATGCGTCGAAGAGCACTCTTTCATCCAACTTCGCGTCATTGCTCAGTCTCCTCCCCTTCGCCGTAGCTCTGTACCTCGGCAACGGGCGTGACAGCTTGCTGGCAGCCTTCCCAGTCCGGGTATCGATGATGACCCCCTGCTGGAATTCGACCAGACCGGCACTGACAAGCCTGTCGGTGGCCTTCTTGCTTCCAGGGAACCGCTCATCCCAGGCGTCCATCAGGTGGCTGTACGTACGAGGCACGCTGAACAGCAGGCGCAGTGCGTCGAGTGCCCATGGTTCGGGATCGTTGAACCCGAACTGGTGCAGGTTCTTGTTGTCACTGTTCGCCATCACTTCAAGGACAGTGCGGGCTCCGCGGCTCAGGTCAAGGTCTCAAGAGTATTGTCTTCTTATAGTGTTGCGCCTCAAGCGCGACGTCGGTTCGCTCGAGAACTGTCGTCTTCCGTGCTCTCACAGACCGTTGAGCTTGCCGGTTGGAGAAGAAGGCGTTTCGACTCGTAGGCGATCAACCGGCAAGCTGCGTATGCACACGGAGGTTGTGGGCGGCACTACCGACCCCATGCTGCTGAACATGACTGCTGTAGCTGGACCGGCAAGCTATTGCCCAGGCGGCGAAAGGCTGCCTGGTCGTGGGGCGACCGGGCTTCAGATCTTGATCCGCTCGACTACTGCGAGCACCG
>Ga0209550_10002999_pt1 | contig 16170 bp, 24 predicted proteins | sample LauGreSuBDMM15SN_2_FD_187567 | JGI IMG/M metagenome (GOLD analysis project Ga0209550, IMG submission 187567) | Freshwater lake microbial communities from Lake Michigan, USA - Su13.BD.MM15.SN (SPAdes) (version 5) | ecosystem: Environmental > Aquatic > Freshwater > Lake | place: Lake Michigan...
GGTCTCCAACTAGATGCAAACCATCCAGCTTTAGCTTCTGCTTCTACAATTCTAGCTGCCGCTTGAAGTTCTGCAGTATTAGATTGAAGTAATTGTGTCTGTAATTGTGATTTTAATTTTTCTTGAAGATCTTTATCAGGAACAGATTTTTCAATGGTATTAAATAAAATTTTTGCAAGAGGTGCAACTGCTCCTAACATTTGTAACATTAGAATATGCCTTTAAAAACCTTTTTTTTAACTTGAATATCTTTTTGACCCATAGAAGAACCGCCTTCCATTCCCATTTTATCGTTGTAAGTCATTCCACCTTTTTTCATACCCATAGCATCATTGTACATCATGCCACCGCCCATCATGCCTTCTGCCATTGGACCTTTCATAGGAGGAGCTCCATTTTTTTTACCACCGGACAAACCTCCTTTTTTCATTCCTGGTGCTTTTTCTTTTTCTTCTTCTTTTCCTACAAATCCACTTAATGGTGCAATTAAAGCTGCTGGATTATTTAATGGAGTTGCTGCAGCTTTTTTTCCGCCACCCATTAATGCTGAACCAGCTAAACCTGCTGCTCCACCGATTAATGCAATTTCTAAACCCGTTAAAGCTTTAACTGGTTTTTGTTTAATTGGTTTTTTAGGTTTCTGACCTTTTTTAGCTCCGTTCATCATGTGAATTTTTTTGTGCTCATTGCCATTTGTTTATGCATTCGGATTAATCCTCCGTCAGCTTTTTTCATCATTCCACCTTTTTTCTTGATGACACCTCTGCCTTTTAAAATATCTTTCATAGTAACTTTACCGTCACCCGTTAAATCTGGAAAACTTTTTTTCTTCATTTCTCCACCTTCTTTTTTTCCAGCTCTTCTCATTGCACTTGTTGGTGTTTTTTTCGCTTGGTCATACATTTTTTCTTCTGCACTTTTAATTTTTATAGAATCCTCAGGCAACGGTTGTATTGGTTTAAATTTATCAGGCATTTTTTACTCCTTTTTCTGCGTAGGTTTTTTTAAATCTTGTTTTAATTTAGCTTCTGCTAAATTTATTCTCTTTTTCCCTAGTTCTTCATTTAAATTAAGTTTGTCCTCTTGTAAAGTCTGCTGGGCACTAAACTTATTACGTTCAAAATTCATTTTTTTAGCCTCTTCGACTGTTTTTCTTTGTATATCCATAGCTTTTAGATCTAATTCACGTTGTTTTAGACCAATTAATGGATCTTGTCCCTTTTGAGCATCAAATTGTGTCTCCATTTGAGCTAATTCTTGTGTCATTTTTGCTTGTCTCTTCGCTACTTCACTATCAAATTCAATTGCAAAGGCATCTTCATCACTTTGTTGAAGCTGTAACATAGCTGGATTATTTTGAAAGTCAGCTAAAACTTGTTGTTTAATTTTCAAACTTACATGTTCCATTAAATGACCTTGTAATAATGCATACACTTGAGGATTAATCTGCACCATTCTGCTCATCATGAATGCCATATGTGTTGCAATGTGTGCATCATGATCTTGTTGAGGAAATGCTTTAGGTAAAACCATTTGTAATGCTCCTGTATTTTCAATCGCTGGGTCTAATGGTCGTGGTGGCTCTGGTGGTGGTTTTAAAATTCCATTAATATTTTTAACTCCAAGTGCCTCGTACATGCGCCTGTATGCTTCATGAATATTATGCATTTGTGGATTTGTTTGTGCTAATTGTAATTCAGCTTGAGCAACTTGAATTCGTTGTGTCATAGAAAATATATCAGGATCTGCTACTGGTATAACATCTACTTTTTTATCAAAGTCTTGAGCTTTAATTGTTCTCTCACCGCCGTACACATCGTAAGGATATTCTGGTGGTAAATAATCTGCAAACACTTGTGCAAGAATTTTAAATTCTTGTTTCATTGCATAGTAACATCGTTTATGAATCGCGGACATCACTTTTGATCCACGTTCTAATAATGCCATAGTTGTACCAACAGGTGCTTGTTGGCTCATATCTCCAACTTGCATATCAGCAATTGAAGCAAATCTTTTTCCAGACTCAACGCAATAATTTAATAAATTAAATAATGTTGCACTTGGTTCTTTAAACGGAAGTAATTGAAACTGATCCTTAATGTTTCCACCAGGAGCATCTACATCTCTAAATTCACCTGGTTGTAATGGTTCAGAATCATCTCTTATTCTCATTCCTCTAGATTTAAATCCAGCAGGTAAATTTGATAATGTTCCTGCATCAAGTAATTGTCTTAAGGCTGAGGTAGCAGTTCTGGATAAACCACCTATCATATGAATTAAACCAAAACCGTAAAAACCTAAACCTGGTAAAAATTTAAAGTGAACAAAATAATTTTTTCTTTTTTTAATTGGATCATCTGGATTATAATTTCTATAAATAGATAATACTTGTTGTGAATCTTCGTCAATTGTTACAATGTAAGGAACTTTAATATTACCTTCTTCTTCATAACCTGGTAAATCTAAAAAAGTATGTACTTCAATAATATTGTACATATCTTCGGCTGTTTCAGGAGTTGGTGATATACCTTCTAATTCATTAACCTTATCTTTCGCGTCGCTTTGAGAATAATAAGGTTTTGGTAAATCAATATCTAAATACATTCCCGTAATTTGCATTTTTTTTAATTCATTCAAATTCATTTTAACTACTTGTGTAATACGTTGAGCATCTTGAAGATCTGTTGCATTATAAGGAACTACTAAATCTTCTGCTGGTATAAATTTAGAAACTGCTCTTTGCATTAATTCATCGTAATACACTTTTTTAAAAGCTGATCCTGCTAATGGTAGATAAAATAACATTTGATCAAAGTCTGGAGTATATTCTTCCATTTTATCCATCAGCATGTAGTTCATAAAATCTTTGACTCTTTGAGCTTGTTGTATTTTTTCTTCTGTCTCTGCTCCAATCACCTCTGTTCTTACAGGACCTGAGCTTGGTAATAATTCTTTAATTGCTTGCGCTTGAAACTGTGTAACTGATTCTGCAAGGAGTGGATGTGTTACTCCTGATGCTCCAATAAATGGTCTTGTCAGAGATTGATATTTAAACCCTAAAAGATCTAAACCTTTAACATAACCTTGAACCCAGTCTTCTCTTGATGTTCTATCATAATTAACTTCTGTAACTAACTGAGATCCTATTTTTTTTAATTCTTGTTCATCTATTTTCTCTGCAAGGTTTGCGTAAAAGTTTTCTTGCTCTCCTTCTTCGGGTAAGGGCTCACCAGCGATAAGATTATCTTCTTCGTCAATAACCGTGGTTACTGCTTCAGGAGCCGTGCCAACGGTTTCTTCAATTTGAATATCTTCTTCTGCCATTTTAAAATATTTTTGTTAATTTTATTCTTGCTAATTTTTGACCTTTAGAGACTATACCACCTGATTTTAAACCTACACCATATTTTTTCTTTTGACCCTCTAAACCCTGACTAGTTTCTTGTGCTTGATTTAATTGATCTTGAATAGTTGCCTCAGCACTAGTTCCTTTTTTAATATAATCCGTTATAAATTTATCAAACATTAAATTAATGGTGCGAAGAACTCTCTCTTGACTTCTACCAATCCTCCTAGTTTATATCCTTTGCTTGGCGTTTTTTTCATGCCTTGTGTATCTATTACTATACTTTCAACATAATTGATAGGATCATTCTCATCTATGACATCATAATCTTTACCACCATATTTTTTAGAATAATTATCTCTGTATAACTTGCTCTTAAAAGCTCTGGCAGGTCTCATTTTTCCTCCTTCGCGACTCGAGCTTAATACTTTATAAGGTTTTGTAGGGTCGGTTAAAAACACTTTTTTTACAGCTAAATTACCTCCCATTTCTTTTACTAAATCTTGAGCAGCTTTTGGTAATACAGCTGTGCCTGATAATTTACCGGGATAAAATTCATCTCCTTGTCTATCCGCTCCTTTTTTAATTGCAGTATTTTCTCTGTATCTACCTATAGCTTCAGGTCCACCTTTAAAAACAATTTTATTATTTGCGACTTTAGGGTTTTTTGAAAAGTAAGGCATAAGATCTCCAGATCCTAAACCATAAAACTGTTCTATTTTAAATTTGTTATTTTGACTTAATTGAAAAAATTCTGCTGGAGCAAGCGCTACATAACGTTTGCCTTCTCTCTGTGCAGAGTTGACCATACTTTTTAAACTTAATTTAACCCAAGTTTCTTCTCTACCCATAGGAAAATAATCATAAGATTTAACATCAGGTCTAAAAACATAATCACCTCCGTAATATTTATCTACTTTCTGTTGTATACTAGGTTCAGGAACTTTAAAATCTTTTGTAATTAGTTGTTGTCTTAAATTAGTTAAATCTTTCATTTCAACATCATTCAATGGTTTAATCGAAGCAGCATCAGTATATTTTTTCATTTTATCAATTATTTCTTGTTTTTCTCTTTTTGAAATTTGTGTAATAATTTTATTAGCGAAAGGATTATTTCTTACCATCTTATCAGAGGTTAAACCAACAGGTTGGTTTTTTTCTATTAAATCCCTAGCTTCATCATTTACTCTTTTAAAACCTTTACTTATGTTTTGATGTGGATCTGATTGTAATTCAAACAAGAAAAAAGTATCTCCGTATGAGTCTACACCACGTACATCATATCGAGTAAACGCAACAGGATTAGGATCAGGAAAATGTGAGCCATAAACTCTTTTTGAACTTGAGTTTTCAGGGATTGGATTATCATAATAAATTACTTTTTCTCTATAGTCACTTCCTCCTATTGGTTTACTGGAGTGTCTTGGACTTGGAACTAGTTTTTCAATTTTAATCGCATTATTATTTAATGCATTAATTTTTTGATAATATTCTTTCAAAGATCGAACAGTTAATGCTTGGTTTTGTGGTAAGTCCAGTAGAAGTTGATCAAATGAATTTATTAACTTTGAGAATGTTTCAGTTTTAACTCCTCTTAATTGTCCTGACATTGTATCAAGTAAATTCTCAGCATCATCTAAATCAGTTCTTATTTTTTGAAAGATTTCTCTATTAGCTGGATTTGTATTAAAAGCTTTTTCTAATAAAATTTTTTCCACATCCGCTACTAGAGGTTGTTGGCTTTGTCTTATATCAATTAATTCATCTAATTTTACAGGATACTCATAATCTTTTACTTTCATATTGAAAGCTGGATTTGTTTCAATAGATGCTAATAGTTCTTGTTTTGTAAGAATTGCTTTTGGACTTGTTCTGGCTATTTGAAATAATTCACCACTAATAGGTTCACCTTTATTATTAAAACTTAATAATCCTGCATCTGCTAATTCTTCAGGTTTAACTCCCTTTTGCCTTGCGTTTCTTAAAAATCCTATCCATTGATCTGGAGTTGCACGTTCCATTCCTGATTTTGCAATTACATCATAAGTTTCAGATCCGATAAACTCTCTAACATGTTTTTGTTTTTGTCCTAAATTTTTTAATGTGCCTTGACCAAAGGTAAATGGTTCGTTGACCGTGGTCATTGCTGTGCCTTTATTTGGTTTTGTAACAGCTAATTCGTATTTTAAAATTTGTTTTTCTTTTTCTTTTTGAACTTGTAAATATTCTTTTTGCGCTTCTTTCTCTACTTTTAATTTTATTGGTTCTAGTCCTTCTCTGAGTTGTGTTTCATTAAGCAATGCTCTTTGTTCATTACTTAAATTTTCAAACTCTCTAATATTTTCAGCAAAGGTTGTTTGTCTGTATTCTGGTAAGTTATTCACGAATGCTCTGAATACAGCATTTCTTTCCAACAAACCTTCATGCACTGTAGCGCTAACTTGATTAGAAGCAGGACTTGTCGTAACAGTAGTATCGGTTGGTGAAGAAGATTTAACGACTTCATCAGTCTTGGATCCTGGACCGAAAGTTTCATACAGTTTTTGTAGACCACGGTTCGCGATCCGTGTTCCGTAGCCCACGATTGGAACAGCTCCTAGTATACCTAGCCCCACTCCTAAACCTTGAGCAACCATTTTTAATTTATCAGGATTCTCAGATAAAACATTAGATACAAGATTTCTTGATTCATCTTGTGCGTATTGTAAGGATCTAAACTCACCAGTCACGGGCGCGAGATCGTAGCCTAATGACGATATGCCAGATAAAAGTTGTTGTCTACTTTTTGCTAATTCTTCAGCACTTAAGTTATTAGAAAACTCATTGACGGTTGTGTCAGGATCTTTAAAATCTTGAACAGCCATTTTAGTAATACTTGGTTTTTTTAATTCTATCCTTTAATACTTTACCATTACCTTTAACTATTCCACCTTCAGAAAATCTTTTTGTAAACGTACCCATAACACTATCGTACAATTCATTTACTTCTTTATCTTTCATGTTCTTCATCATGTCATTGTAACCTTTTTTTTCTAAAGCTTTTCTTTCAAAAGATTTTGGGTTAGTCATACCACCATCTTTTAAATTGGTACTTTGCATCATTGAAGTATCTGGATCTACAATTGGTGATTCAAAACTTGTTTTACCACTCGCTGTTCCATAGTACGTACTAGGTGTAACTGGAGGTTTACTTGGTTGATCATAGAATCCTGGTTTTAATTCATTACGTTCTAAATAAGGATCTTTTAATTTTTTTTTAGGTTTTGTTTTTTTATCAACTTTACCACCAGCTTGAAACTTTAACGTTCCTCTAATACCAAATCCTTCCTTTGAAACACCTGCACTAATGTCTCCTTGATTGTTATTAAAGTTTTTACCAATACCAACTTGATTAATTCCTTTTTGACCAATATTGCCATAGAGATAGCTTGTATCATTACTGTCACTACGACTTGCTCCTATAATTGCTTCTGGTTTTTTCTTTTCTGTAGACGAGTCAAATCCAACACCTACATTTACATTATATTTACCCACAGTACCGATAGGCTCTAGTACTGTATATTGAGGTAGTTTTTCTAATTCTTTTTTTATTTTTTTTCCGCTCATTTTTTCTTTGATCTCTTTCCGACTTTTACACAATTAGGTACAAGTCTATTTCCTTTTTTCTTCATGCCCTTTTGTTCAAAACCTTTCCAACAAGTTCCTCTACCCATAATACTGATACTCCATTGGTAATCTTGGTTGAGGCTCTTCTGCGTAATCATGTTGAGCACTTATAAAATTACCTTCTCGATATCTTAACACAGCTTGAGTGGTACTGTCGACTAGGTCATCATGATCTCCATTTGGAAAAGAAGCACATTCTTCAATAACTTCTAAAGCAAACTGTTTACCGTCAGGATAGTATACCATGCCTGATGCAAAGACTGGTGAACAAGCATTTACTCTAGAATGTTTATCTCTGCCTCTTCCGGGTACAAAATCTATAACTGGAATACCCATTCTACGTAACTCTTGTATTAATGGCATACCAGATGCTTTTGCTTCAATAACCACGGTCTCAGGTTTCCAATAGTTATATTGTTCTAATGCCATAGATTTTAATTCTGGAAATTCATATCGTCCTCTTAGTGCATCTAATAAAATTAAACACGGAGGAGAATCGTCATGTGGTTTAAATATTCCCCAAGTTGTAATTGCTGAATAATCGGAAGTTTCTTTTTTTGTAAATGCAGTATCATAACTTTGAATAATATATTGTAAAGCAGGTATCGGTCCTTTCCAAGGAATCCACCATTCACGTTTAATTAATGCACCCTCTTCTGCTGTTGGATTTTGCATGTACTGTGCATTCCATCTTTGAGGAGGTATAGAGGCTTTAACAGATTCTAATTCTTCAATACGCCAATACTCTGGCCATACAGGTTGTCCGCTGTCCAAGATCGCTGGAAATTGTATTACTTCCCAATTGTCTGCTTTTTCATTTACTTGAGCTTTTAAAAGTTGTCCTGTTAAATCATTGGTTGCCCATCTTGTCATAACAACCACAATTGCTCCACCTGGTTGTAAACGCTGTCTAGGACCAGAGACATACCAGTCAAAGGTTTTTTCCATGGCATTCTCTGACATTACGTTTTGTTCAGTATGAGGATCGTCAATTATTAAAAAGTCAGCGCCTCGTCCTGTTATTGCACCACCGACACCAGCTGCGAAGTATTCACCACCATGGTTGGTTTCCCAACGACCAGCGGCTTTTGAATCTTCTGATAAATCTAAATTATTAAAAACTTTTTTATACTCCTCCCCCTGTATCAAGTTTCTTACTTTTCTACCAAAACGAAAAGATAATTCTGCGTTGTGAGAAACTTGCATAATCTTAGACTTGGGCAGGAGTCCCATGATCCAAGCTGGAAACAAATAAGATGCAAACTCTGATTTAGTGTGTCGAGGCGGCATGTTAACTATTAATCTTTTAATTTTTCCTTGAGCAACTTGAGTTAACTTATCCGCAATAATTTGATGGTGCCCCCACATAGAAGGTTCCTTGGCTTCTCTGCATATAAAATCGGGCCATACCTGTTTAACAAAATAAATAAAATTTTCCCTGGCCAATAGTATCTTTTGTGCTTTGAGAAGCTTTGCTGTTTTTTCTAATTTTTCACGTGGAACTAGCTCCAAATCCATAAGTAAAATGCACTATATATTTGTGTCAACGTTTGCACAAGTCAACGATTGTAAGATACATCGGCGATTTTAAGGGGGTGTAGGGGGTCGGAAGTGGGTTTTAATAGGTGGCTAGGGAAAGAGATACTAGTACAACTAGGGCGTGTGACACGCCCTAGTTGTTAGATACTTAGTGTTGTGTACTTTGTGTATTAGCCATGTCCCTTTGTACATTGAACTTATCAGCCAAGTCTTGTGATAACTCTTGACCAAAGTTAGTTATCTTTTGGTCATTCTGATTCGCTATAATGAATTCAAATATCTTTGAATCAAGATAACTAGCTAGTAATTGCCAATCGATAAACTGTACTTTGTTTTTAAACAAATCGATTTGTTTTTTTAACTCAATGATTATTTCATCACTTGTCTTGTCTTGAGAAACAATCTGATTAAGTTTTTCTAATTCGAATTTTTTCATATTAACTCCTTTACGTCATGAGTATATGTTGTTCGAATAGACTTTGTCGAGAACTTTTTAAACAAGTCCATATTGTCTTTTTTAAAGTCCTCTTGAGAAAAGATATTTATTTCTTTAACGTCTTTAGAAATAGAATAAATAAACTTTTCTTTTTGTATTGTTAGATTATTTGTTTTTAACAAATCAAAAATCTGAACTAATTCTGGCTTGATAATTCTATTCCAATCAGAAGTTAATTCAGCTTTTTTCTCTAACAAGTCACACGCACGAACTATCAACTGTTTATTCTTAGTTGATAGTTCTATTTTTACTTTTGCTTTTGTCATTGTTTTCCTTTCAGTTAGTTATTAATGACAATTGCTATCTTATGTTCATGAGATAATTAAAACAAGAAATATTTTTAGTTATCCACAATTATTTTTTAATGTTGCTCTCCTGCAACACTCACCTCTAACCAATAAAACCCAATCACCGAACCCGAAACACCTACCAGCAACCAGCTCCGTCGGTCCCCCGCTGCCAGCTGCTTCCAGTCTCCCTTCCTTTTATTATTTATTACGGGACGGGAACGGGATCTTCGGGAGTGGGACGGGATTAGAAAATTAGAATCAAAAATAAAAGCAACAGTAACTGGCCTGCTGTGGTAAACAGCAGGCCGATCACCGCGAGGATTGATATCCAAATCATTCCTTAACGTTAGGCTTTGCATTCGTAGTTAGTTTTTTTCTAACCGACTCATGCACTTCCTTCTTCAATTTGTCTTCTTTTTTTTTATCTCCATCAAGAGTCATCACAATCAGATGATCATCCATCCATTTTTTTAAAGCATCCATTATATCACCACCTCCATCCAAGTGTTGTCTCTGAATACTTTTTTAACTTGATTGATGTAAACAGAACCAGCTTCATCGAACAGGCCGATCTCAGAACCTTTAACGTCGACGAGCAATGTACTCTTCAGACCACGGCCCTGCTTAGGTGATTCTAAAAGAACAGCCGATGTTTCTAGACCCAGCTGATTCGTTTTAAGTTTGTCACCTTTTTTTAACTCTATTGCTTTTATCATAGTGCTCCTATTGTTGGTTATCTTATCTACATAAGACAGCTCTGCTATGAAGTCAAGTCAAAAAAAAAATAAATTGCAGGGAGACCCAGGATGCGCCGGATGTTATTATTAAACATTCGAAAACCAACCACGCATCAGGAAACGGGTGCGGGAGAGCTGCTGGCAGCTGAGGGTGATGGTAATATTATTATTAAATAAAAAAATTAACTAAAGACGGGAGCGGGAATGGGAACGGGCGACGGTCGGTCGCCCGTGAATTTTTATTTTAGCAAATTTTAAATCCGCCTGAGTGTTCAGCGAACTCTGCGAACTCTTGCACGTTCTCAACATAAAATGGATACTCGCCTGACCAATCTTTTTTATTATAGATTGCGTTCCATTTTTCGTAATCTTCTTTAGGGTAATCACGCGGAACAATACCTGCTCCGTGTTTTTTTACCATTTCTTCATGGAACTTTTCAGATTCCGCATCTATCTTCTCGTTGTGTTCACGTGCCTTTTTTAGCTTTTCCATGTGCTTTTCAGCATAGGTTTTTGTATGCCCAGTATCAATTAAATATTTTAATTGCTTGGCAATTTCTTTTGCGTCGGTATCTCTGACCTTGAAACCGCCGTTCTCGTGCCAACGGTCAATATCATCTTCCTCGACGCACCCAGTGAACTCGATTATATAATCTGCCAACGGTCGCCAATGCCACACGTTGTTTCGAAAATAATAACCTTTATTTTCTTCCTCGAACTTGTTCATCTGTTCGAAGTAATCGTCTCTTTCTTTTTCACTGGCAGTATCCCAGTTTAGTTTTGGTTTTTCCGATTTTAGTTTCGGATTTAAACCGTACACGTCCATACCCATACATGCTCCTTATGTTGTTTATTTATTATCTTATATATATGAGATGTTTTTAAAGTCAATCTTTAAAATTAACTTTTTAGTTGTATTGTGAATAAATAATTTACACCCCCTTTTTTAAAATGCAGGAGCTTCCACGCCGGTCCCTCCCTTCCTGATGGTGAACTCATCATTGATAAATCAGGATCACGGAAACGGGAACGGGATACGGGAACGGGGCTACATCAACCAAATCAACAGAAACAGCAACGCCAGCTGCCCTGCGCGGGTGAAGAGGAGCAGACCAATTAGTATTAACAAAAACCAGAACACGGGAAGTGGGAAGTGGGAACGGGTTAATTCATCTCCTTGATAATAGGCCGAGTAATCTTGTCCCTACCGGTTTCGAAAAATAAAACATCTTTGTATTTCCATTTTTTTAAAAGTCGTGGATCATTGTTCAGGGTGCCGAAACCGCGGTGCTGTGTCCCTGATCGGATTTTCACCCACATCTTTTCACTAACGTTATTTTCTTTAAACCACACGTAAACGAAATCTTTAAACTCTTTCAATACCTCTTGTTTTTTTATTTTAAAGTAGGTTGCTTTTCCGTGTTCCTTGCACGTGTAAATTATATTTTCATTTGGCTCTAGACTCATGTTTGCTCCTTTTGTTAGTTAACGGTAAGGAGAGGATACAGGTCAATCCCAGTTTGCCCAACTCCTTACCTCCCATGTAAATAAGATATGCAATTCATAATGTCAAGCGTTAAATAAAAAATATTTTTCCACTGCGCCACAGCTTGTAGCGCAACGACCATCAGACTCTGGTGAGCTGCCAGCGTCCTGAGCCGTGATTCATTGTTCATGGATCATGGTTGAGAAACGGGAATGGGAAACGGGAATGGGAGTTTGAGAACGGTAGCCCAACGGACGCTAAACAGGAGCTAATTATTTAGAGGATGTCGAGCTACCAACCACGGATATAATCATCGTGGGATATGAAGTCAAGCATTATTTTTTTATTATTTTCGAACCAGCTTCCTGCTGCCTGGAAGGGAGGCCAGGATGGGTGATTATCTTATTTAGAACCGCGGGCCACGAAACGGGGTGCGGGAAATGGGAAACGGGAAACGTGGAGAACGGATCACGGTGCAAGCAAGAGTTGTAGTCGTAAAGTTTTGCGTCTCTCTGCCTGAGGTCGTAATTTAAGATAAATACTTTACCACCAGCAGAACCACGTTTTACAATCCACGCTTTTTGGTATTTAGTTAATGGAGTTTGCTTTCTCTTTTTTACCTTTAGCTCAAGCCAAAATTCAGTGCCTTGATAGCATCCATTCACATCAGGAATACCTAGTCCAATATTAGTTTCGATTCTTTGAAAGTGTACGTTTGGCAACGCTTTTTTTATTTTTTGATACAGCTTCGATTCTTCTTTTGGCATCGAATTTTCCGTTTACTAATTGCGTTTGTAGATAGGGTAAAAACCATTTGTTATCTCTAAACACTTGAGAAAGGGAATTAGAGATTGCGTTAACAATTAGTTCCTCGTTTTCTTCTTTGGAAAGTAGATTTCCTTGCGAGTTGAGTCCTGTTTGATAGACACAAGCGTGAATGACTTCGTGCAAGAGGGTGTTTGCCTCTGATCTTGCATTTTGTTCTTTCTGGATATCGATCTTAGCGTTACTACTGTCATATTCACCTAAAATATTATCATCTTTTTTGTCTGCTGTCTCGAAGTTTATTATATTAATTATAATATCTTCGTAGCCTATTTTAATTTTTTTTTTCATTAATTCTAATCTCCACCGCACCCATAGACATGTTTAAGTGCTTATTGTGTACTCTGTTAAACTGTACCCAAAAATCTTCTTTAACTTGATTCTTTTTCATCCTCGATTTCGAGGACTTTTTCAAACGGTATCTCATCTTTAAGCTCATTGATTGTTTTGATTAATTCGTCTTTTGTCATTGCAGACAAGTCCTGGACTTTAATCTCTTTTCGATCAATGTAAAAGCCTGCTGCTTGACCTAGTCTAAACTCTGCATTGATTGCGGCAGCTAACTGGTTTTTGTCTTCGGCTTTTTTAGATAATGAATCTAATCTTTTTAAATGTCTAAGATAATCTTTATAGGTATTTGTTTTCATGTCGCGCAATCTTTCAATATATGCAACAACATGAGGAAATTTATCTGGGTTTGTTAAGAGACTTCCCCACTTACCAGTTGTAGTCTCAGCATATCCAGCGTGACGAGCAGCTTCTTGTTTCGTGCAATCAGGGTAATTGGTAACATAGAATTCTGCAAACGCACGTTGCTTACCCGTTAACAACTCAGCTCCTTTTAGATTTGCTTTGACTTCTTGAACTAAATTTTCCATAGATTTTTAGTTATTATATAGATATCTCCATGTAAATAATACAACAAAGGTAAAAAAAGTTTTCTTGTCCAGTAGAGTAATAGTACATATATGTTTACAATATTGATTATTAATATTGTTTTTAATGAATATATTGAATTTAGTGTTCAGTGTACTTTCAGGGTAGTATGCTGAAAGAATAACTGTTGGTATATATATCTTATTTGATGTTTTCAGCTTGTCAGTGTACTTTTGAGTTTATTTTTGTGTAGTGACATAAAAAGGTCTAATGTATCTATATACATAGCTGAAATTTGTGTATTTACTTGGTTTTCGTTAGTCGGTGAGCTGAACGAATCAGCCCACCATAACTAACAAAAGGTAGGTGTGATATTTATATCACGGTCCGTGATCCGTGGTCAACCATACCTTACCCGTTGCTCACGGGTATACCCATACCGATCGGGTAACCTGTTGCAATAATGCAACTATTCTTCCTCGTCCTCATCCTCGTCATCTTCGTAATCATCTTCGTCATGATCACACTTAGAATCTTCGAGTTCAATTGCTTTATCTCGTAAAGTAATTAAATCCTCTTCAATTCTATCAATGATGTCTTGGATTGTTTCTTTTTTCTTTGCCATATTCTACCTCCCCGAAGGCCAGATATACAAAAAATTATATGGGATAAAGCCCCGTAAAGGCCTTATTTTTTGCGGTATATGCCTGAAAGCTGTCAGGCATATAGCTAATCACAAATATAGTGCTTATTTTTTAAATGATTTTACAATATCTTCTGCAAAATCAGTGTAAAACTTCTGTACATTACCAAAGTAATTAGACCAGAACGTTTTTACTTCACTGTATGCAGGTATTTGAAATAGTTTTTCCATGTTTATCTCCTTGTTAGAATGTATATATATGTTGCACTGCAACATATTTCAAGGGGTCAAAATTGCACTTTATTGTTTTTACTAATAGATTTACAAATTGAATAAAAATCCTTAACAGATAATTCTTGTTTCATACGATTTACAATAGCGCAACAGAACACAATATTACCATCCTCGTAAGGTTTATTACTATCTATTCTATCTACCGAAATATTATACATACGTGCAACATTACCTAAAACATGCGTCATTTTTAAATTAGAATAAGGACATCGCAGACCAAATTTATCATGTTGTTCTTTCCAAATATCTAAAAATTCACTGCAAGTAATTAAAAGTTCATGTTTTTTTTCTGTTTTCAATCTTTTTCGTGTCATTTGATAAACTCTTCTAACAAAAGAAATAGAATTTTTTGACCAAGAAGCTTTTTGTTCTTTGAGTTTACAGGGCTTGCACCAAGAATGTAATTTTACTTTACTATGTGCTTTAAAATAAAAAAAAGTTTTTAATTTTTTATTTTTACATAACGTGCAGATTTTATAAAAAGTCTCCTGTTCCGTCGTCAATGCTTCTTCGTTCATTGTATTTTTTTCGCCAGTTAATGTAATTGATTTGTTCTTTAGTAAAATAGATTTGCTCGTTGTCGACCATTTGGAGATATTTTTCTCTAACTGTTTCATCATTTAAATCCGCAAGATCGCAAATAATTTTAAAGTTTTCGCTATCATTTACAAACCATAAATGAGATTGATATTTGAACATAATTAACGAACGTTCCATTCCAGGATAAATCACATCCTCGAATGCTCGTTGAATAACTGCTCTCCAAAGCTTTGTTTCTGGTAAGGTTTCTTCTTCGTGATATTCTGTTTTTAGCTCCTGCATTATATTTCATTTAGACGAAGGTCGGCAGGGTATGGTAGCTCTTTAACGAGATCAAACCGACCTTCATCCAAATCACTTTACTACACGTAGGCCACGCATAGCCAAACGATCCTTATTGGTTCGTTTATAAACTTCATCAAGATAAGATTTGAATCCTAATGTACTATCACTAAAGCCAAAATTTGTACCACAATAGAGACCGAATAGTACGGACGATACTTTCCTATACTCTTCTCTCGTTGTGCGAGATGCGATAATCGCTAATGTTTTTCCAAATTCTGTCTTGTCCACAAGTTTTCATTTGTTGTGCCAGCAGATTATTAGAATTAAAGATGTAAAAATAAATATTACTTCAACCCAATGTAAACCAGCCAGCAGTTCAAGCATTGTCCGTGATCCGTGTTTCTTGAGTCGTTTTTCGTGAGTCTAGGTGTGATGTACACTTGGGGCAATTTATAAAGTTATTTGAATCTTTATACAAGAAAATAATTGAAGGGTAAGAACCTTGTTTTTTAACGTAGTTATTACCCTTACAAATTGTGCAATTACTTTGATTTTTGGCCATTTTTATGCTCCTTAATGATTTTTTCAAGATAGGCCTCTGTACTCATTTTCTTCAAACCTGCCCGTCTTTCTATCTCTTTATCTACTAATAAAGCTATAAACGCAGCAGGGTTACGATACTCCTTGTCGCAAAGAGCCAGTAATTTATCATAGCTAGATTTTCTAACCGCTACTGACTTCCAGTTTTTTGTGTCCATGTTTTTTCCTTTTTGTTTGTTAAATTTTATAGTCTCTTATTTCTGCCCAACGTTCGTCTGTTGTAAGTTCGTTTCGTAATTTCCAAAATATTCTTAATCGTTCTTTTAATGATGGATAACTCTTACCGTCTGGATGATTATCCATATAATATTTTTTAGAAGTGTATAAGAAAAAGTTATATATTATTCTTTTAATGTATTTCATTTTTTTCCTTCTGTTATTAATATGTTATAATAAATACTGTTAACAATAACCAAGAGATTATTAAAAACAATAAACAAAAATTTAATACAGTTTTTCTAAAATTCATTTATATATTTTCACTGCAATAATAATTGTAATTACTACACTAGTAATTATTACCCAATCAACGACCACCATTTTTTCT
>Ga0209550_10003000_pt1 | contig 16169 bp, 13 predicted proteins | sample LauGreSuBDMM15SN_2_FD_187567 | JGI IMG/M metagenome (GOLD analysis project Ga0209550, IMG submission 187567) | Freshwater lake microbial communities from Lake Michigan, USA - Su13.BD.MM15.SN (SPAdes) (version 5) | ecosystem: Environmental > Aquatic > Freshwater > Lake | place: Lake Michigan...
TTCAATCCTCCAAATTCCCTAGGTTGGGTATATGCAATTCCAGCCCAGTATTTTGCGAATCGAGAAGCAGTTGATAACCTCGAAAAATTCTTAGATTCATCTTTAAAAGAGCAAGGAGCGGTGCCCCCCACAAAATACTTTGTGCAAAGCGGTAATTTAAAGAACCTGCAAGAAACCGAAAGGGTGGAGGTGGTGACCCACATAGGCTCCAAAATTCTAGGATTACAAAGTCAGAGCAAAACCAAAACAATCTCCGAATTATTAAAGCGCACGATATCTTGGCTCAAGATCTCAATCTCGCATCCAGTTTTCCTATTGGTCGGTGCTGAATATATTGTCGATATTCCTGCAATTGAATCTAGAATCAATTTGGTAAAGGAAGTCTTAATCACAACCCAGAGTCAATTGTTAGCACCCGCTTTGGTTTTCAAGAGTTTAATAAAGGCCAATCGAGTGATGTATTGGTATTCAGATAACTCCTTCCAAATCTCAAAAAAAAATCAGAATGATATGGACTACTCATATCTAAAACAGCCACAGATCTCAAAACATTTTGTCTGGACTGCATCCTGGCAAAAAACTCTTCAAGAGCACAACAGAGACACGGAGATAACTCCTATAGGTCCAATAATTTTCAGGACATTGGAGAAGTACTCTAGAGACTCAAGCAAGCTGCCGCAGAGTGTATATACTGTAACAATTTTCGATGTAACGCCTAAGAAAATTGCAAGTAGTGAATCAATCTATTCAGAAGAAGTAATGATGAAGTTTCTTAGCGATATTATTGAGAGCGTGAAAACAAAATACCCAGCAGCAGCTATTAACTTAAAGCCAAAAAGAAGATATTCTGCATCAGATAGTCTCAAATATCGCGAATTCGCAAAATCACAATTTCCAAAATTGAATGTACTGGACTGGGACTGCGACATTGCTGCCGAAATTATAAATTCAGATCTCGTTATTTGCATTCCATTTACAAGTCCAGGATTGATTAGCTCCTACTTGGCAATTCAAACGGCATTCTATGTACCTTCAGTTAAGTACAATTTAGCGGCCACTCATGAAAATATACCCGTAATCCAAGGTAAGAAAAATCTTGATTTATTCCTAGAAAAATCAGCTCCTAAATCTTTTTAAAGATGAAAATCAAGTGAAAGTCTTGGAAAATGGCGGGTTAAAGTATCTAATCACATTTCACGCCCAACAGCTCGGCCGCATAATCTGTCAATCGCGACTTACTGAATTCACCTACGGTTTTAGACTCTATAGATAGAAAGTATTAAAGTTCATAATCATTACGAAGCAAAGCACCCATTCTTCTTGGAAACTTTGCTGTTCTCCCTGCGGGCTGGGTACAAAATCAAGGAAATCCAGTCAGGTGGGAGCCCAGAGTTTAGGGGGAAACGGTTGTTACTCTGCCCACGCTGATTTCGTATCTACGCCCGCTTGTTCTCACTCGAGTTCGCTCTAGAGCCACCTTATATGTTAGAAAATTGGGTTAATAATTTTTACTCAAGTTATTGCGCTCTAATAGTTCAAGAAGTGTCTTAAGAACGTACTTCTGTTGTCTACGTCGGATCTTGGGAAATAGAGGGATAGAGAGAGCCTCTTCGTAATAGTGAAGAGCCTCAGGGTACTCGGCAAAGTCATATCCTAGATTCGCATAATAAGGTTGTTGCGGGATTGGCCGGTAGTGAACCTGGGTACCGATTCCCTTTTGTCGCAAAGCATGCATCAGGTCAGCTTTTGATATAGCTATTTTTGAAAAATCAATTCGAACAACATACAAGTGACGTGCACTTCCCTGAACATCAACTAATTGCGCCGGACGTACAAGTGTTGATTCTGTGAGCATAAGGTCATAAAACTTAGCCCCGGATTGGCGGTTTGCAATAAACTTCTTCAACTTCTTCATCTGTGAAATCCCGAGCACTGCCTGGATCTCGGTTAAACGGTAGTGATAACCAAGCCGTTGCATCTCGTAATACCAAGGATTTCTTACCCCATTAGTTGACGCCAGCAAAGGGTTTAAGAAGTTTTCACTCTGCTGATTAATACCATGCGATCTAAGTTGCAAGAGTCTGTGATAAATTTCAATATTATTGGTCGTTATGACTCCACCCTCTCCGGTTGTTACTGACTTAACTGGGTGAAATGAAAAAACGGTCATATCTGAATACTTACAGCTTCCAACTTTGCTCCCACAAGCATAGGAGGCTCCTAAAGCATGTGCTGCGTCTTCGATGACAGGAACACCATTTGATTTTGTGTATTCAGATAAAACTTTCATATCACAAGGCAATCCTCCGAAGTGGACCGGAATGACAGCGGATACATTTTTGTTTGAATCAAGCTCATTGCCAACTTTATCTATATCGATATTCAACAAACTGGAATCTATATCGATAAACTTGGGAGTTAGTCCGGCGTAAAATGCCGCATTGGAAGATGCCAAGAATGAAATTGGAGAAGTAAGAACTTCTCCACCTCTTGGAATTTGTAATGCCTCTAAGGCAATATGCAATCCAGCGGTGGCACTAGAGACAGCAACAGCGTATTTGGCACCAACTTCGGCCGCTACTGATTTTTCAAACTCACTAATCTTCGGACCTTGTGTAAGAGAATGGCGCCAAACGTGCAATCCAACTTTTAGTGAATCAAAAAGCGTGACGGTTTGCCGACTGTATGGAATTACTTTAATATCCCATGCTCCTTAAGTAGCTTCAGAAAAGTTTGATCTGTATGCCAAACCTTGTTGTTATCACTAGAGAAATTAAAACCTTCGGGCACTTTCTTTCCTGAATCTTTATATGCTCCGGATGCAAGAAGCGAAGGTGAGAGGATCGCAAAATGGTCATCAAACTCGTAGGTATAATTGGAATCATCTTCTGTAATCATGATTTCATGCAATTTTTCACCCGGGCGAATCCCAATCACACGTGTTGGAATGCCAGGGCAAACTACCCGTGCAACATCAGTAACCTTAAAACTAGGTATTTTAGGGACAAAAATCTCCCCCCCACGCATTCTTTCAAGGCTATCTAGCACGAATTGAACTCCATCTTCAATTGTCAGCCAAAATCTAGTCATTCTTTCATCTGTGATTGGGAGAGAACCTTCCTTGGCTCGTTCTAAAAAGAACGGAATTACGCTTCCTCTGGATCCCAAAACATTCCCATATCTGACACAAGCAAACTTTGTAGCGTGCGAACCCGCAAGAATATTGCCCGCAACCATTAGTTTGTCTGAACACAGTTTTGTCGCGCCATAAAGATTTGCTGGATTTGCCGCTTTATCTGTACTTAGGGCTACAACCTTCGAAATACCATTTTGAATCGCCGCATTAACAATATTTTCAGCGCCAATAACATTTGTTTTGATGGCCTCCATTGGGTTGTACTCTGCAGCCGGAATTTGTTTCATTGCTGCAGCATGAACAATTACATCGACTCCATCTGTGGCCTGTAATAGACGTTGATAATCCCTGACATCACCCAAAAAATATCGAAGTTTTGGAGAATTAATTTGCTCGGCCATTTCAAACTGCTTCAATTCATCGCGGCTGAACACCACTAACTTCTTTATTTCATCATCAGCAAGCACGCGACGAACAAATGCTTTACCAAACGAGCCTGTACCTCCTGTAATAAGGACAGTCCTCCCAGCTAAATATGACATCACTTCGCTTTCTCCTTGTAGATCTAAGCCCCAACTCTATAGGAAAGCTCCTCTCGAATCATATCTTTCAAGGTGGGCAATTTCACCCCAAGGTGGAGGAGCCTGGAATTGTCCAAGGATAGATTAAGGGGCCGGATAACCGACGAAGAGAATTGCGAGCTTTTTGCCGCCAAAACAAGATTGGGGTCAATACCTAAGGCACCTGCCACCTCTCTTAAGAAAGTTAATTTCGTTATTGATTCCGAGCCAGACAAATTCAAGATTCCCGAGGTGTTGAATTCAAGTGTGCTTGCTAAGAAATTTCCAATTTGAGTTACTCCTAGTGGAGTAAACCAAACATCCTCATATCCAAAAATCGGAGAAGAATTCATAAATGAAGATATCGCAAAATCTAGAATAGAATGATTTCCACTGGCGGAGACTCCGAAGAAGTTAGTTCGAAGGATTAAGGATGTTGGACTCTCATTCAGAACTAAACGTTCACCAGTAAATTTGGAGTATCCATAAGAATTCAATGGGATTGGGTGCATGGACTCGTCCCGAATTTCATTACTAGGAGTTTCATAGTGATCAGTACTTACTTGGAGAAATTGGAATTTAAACTCTCTGCTTGCTTTTGCAACCCGATATGGAAAAATCGCGTTAAGTAGCATCGCTTTTTCCGGAAAACGCTCACATTCTTCGACACTTGTGGTGCCAATACAATTGATTACATATTGCGGTGAAACCTTTTTAATGATTTCTTCAAACATGTCATTCGACGCTATATCTAAATGAATGCTATGAGGCACGGAATGATTTGCGTTGTTAAAATGGGTTCCAATCACTTCAAACTTGGAGTCCAGGACACGTGAAATATTTGATCCAAGAAGACCTGAACTTCCCAGAATCAATACTTTTGTCAACTTTTACCCCCTAATTAAATATCTGAGCTATTATCCTTGAAGATATGTATATAGTTTACATGTGACCTATCCTGATTTTTCAATTCTCGTTGCGACCAAAGATCGCCCTGAGAATGTAAGAAGACTCTTAAGTAGCGTGGCGCAAAGTACAACTAAGCCTAAAGCACTTGTCGTGATCTCTTCAGGACGCCCGATTCACGATGTGATTTCTGAGTTTAGAGATGATTTAAACATTGACTATTTCCATTCTGAAGTAACAGGGCAGGTGAATCAAAAGAAAATTGGGATATCCAAACTACAAAATGAGATTCCCTGGGTAATTTTTCTGGATGACGATTTGCTTCTAGCTCACAACTCGTTAGAAAAAGCTTTTGAAACTTTGTCTCAATACAAGACTACAGGCGAAAGTATCGTTGGTATAGGGCTTGGGCTAACGCCGACAAGTCGACTGAAGAGATCGTCATACATTCATAATCTTGTAGGCCGTGCTTTGCGCTTGAGCAGTGGGGTTCCAGGCAAAGTTATTCCTAGCGGCCAAGGTGTAAGTTACTTGGAGAATCCTGAACCAATTTACACTGAGTGGCTAAATGGGGCATCTATGTGGAAAATTGAATCTGCAATTGAGTACGTATCATTAGTACCATCAAGCAGATACGCCGCATGTGAGGACTTGGTTTTTTCTTACAGACAATCCAAGAATGGCAAGCTCCTATTTGCGCCTGGAGCAAAAGTTTTTTTCCAAGAGTCAGAACCCAATGATTACAATCGGAGTCAAGCAATTATTTCGGGCACTGCATGGAGATATTTCTTTGTAAAATCTAATCCCGAACTAAGTCAGTGGCAGCTTATGTATTCTCAAGTTGGACGACTGACTTATATTCTGGCGACTCAACCTTGGAACACAGAGGCAATTCAAGCAGGAATTTGGTCAGTGAAGCATCTCTTTATATCTATTGTTAGAAATAAAGAACCAATGTTCTTAATCAACAAAATTATCCAGGAAGAATTTTTCCTTTAATTGCTTCTCAGCTAAAGCAATATCACCTGGTAAATCTACAGGAACTGACCAGTCAGATAACTCTACAACTCCCACAGGTACGTCATTTTCTACAAACCTCAGTAGTTCATGGTCTTCTATTAATTCGAAAGTTCCACGAGGCATTTCAGCAAAATTGGACAAAGCATCACTTGTGTACCCATACATGCAAACATGCCTAAAGAAATTCGAGATATTTCTGTTCTTAGAACCAGGGATTGATGCTCTTGAAATGTAGAGCAATCTATTCCCACGAGAGTAAGCAAGCTTAATTGTGTTCGAATCTTGGAATTCTAAATCCCCTGTGCCACTACAAAAACCAGTAATCGCGGCGAAGCCAGCGTTCTTCAAGAATTCTATAGAAGTCAAAACATCATCAGGATTAAATGCAGGCTCGTCGCCTTGAATATTAATTACAAACCGAGCATTTATGATGCGATTTGCCTCGGCAAGTCGATCGGTACCCGTCGGATGGTCGCCAGTCATTACAACCTGAAATCCAGATTTTTCGACGAGCTGCGAAATTTCTAACGAATCTGTTGCGACAAAGGTGATTTCCTTGTTCACAACTTCTGTAACCCTGTCTAGGACGTGCAGAATCATTTCTCGTCCCAGCAGTTTAGCTAGTGGTTTTCTGGGGAAACGGCTCGATTCCAGTCTTGCCGGAATAATTATAGCAACCTCAGACATTAGAACCTTTCGATTAATTGTGCTTAGAATTTGGTTTATATTTATGGTGCTCTGAAACCAACTGTTTCTTTTCTTGGCTTCCAAGAATTCGTTCAGCGACTCTAATGTCTTTAACAAAATTTGATAAGTCATTTGATGTTAGATCCAACGCAACGCCATCAAAGTGGACCCACTCTACACTTCCGAGCTTAATATGCTTTTCGATAAAGCGTGCTCCGTTTGCTACAGAAAGTTGGCAAGCAAGCGAGCCAACATCATGAGATGAATAGCCTGGAATAATCGTGTTACCCTCACCCATTTTTTGAATGGTCTTCACTACCGCGACATTGCAGTCATCAGGAGCGGTGGGGTAACTCGAAGTGCACTGCATTAGTATTATTTTCTTTTCCGCGAAATTCTCCGCCACCCAATCAAGAAACGATTGATCTGTGGCGCCGGTGCTTATAAAAATATATTCGACATTTGAGTTGGCAATTTTTCGAAGAAAATTCTTGTGTTCGGATATGGTCGAAGGTATTTTTATACTTAAAGGCTTGAACTGGCTGATTAATTCAAGTGATGGTAAATCAAGCACACTCGTAAACCAGGGAATTTCTAGTTCGGCACAAAGTACTGTTAAAAACTCAATCTGCTCTATAGACAACTCTACGCCCGCACGATACTCACCTAAAGTCGTTCCAAAAGGAGATGAATACCCACTCTCTCGTTCCTCCTGTGTGTAAAGAACATGAATATCACGTTTCTGAATTTTAATTACAGATGCACCTTGAGATTTACAAAGTCTGACCATTGCAGTCAATCTATCTGTATCACCCAGGTGATTGTTTGTTAGTTCAGCAATGATTTGAACTTCACCGTCACTGGAGCGACAGAACATTTGTTGCTGAAGCTCAATATTCTTGGAGATAGCTGCTTTCAAAGCGGCTCCAGATATCAGTGGGACGGATTTATTAATTTCTTTTGCTAGGATCTGAGTATTTTTTGCTGCAATTATCGAGTTGTTTACCAAGGTTAAATTCTCAAATGGCCTCTCTTGTCTTAGCAACATCTCAAAGATACTTTTCTGACGCACAAGTAAAGACTCCAAGAATAGGTCTTCGATTTTCGCGTCATTATTTGGGGTGATCTGAAAGTCAAAACCAAAGAGATGCACTTCGAGCGATTCATTCCATGAGTCTCTATATGTAGCCAAGAGATTTAGTAAATCCAGAATCGTAATAAGAACAAAGTCTTCTCTGAATCCAACCCGACTAGACTCATTTACAGATAGACCTTCGATATAATCAAATTCAGAAATAGGCAATGCAACCGAATGAGTCGAAGAAGGAAATCCCGAAGGAATTACCAAAGGGATTCCCTTAGAATTCTTAGTCTCCAACTGCGAAAGTAGGCCGGGCCTGGTCACAACGGTGAAAATTACTGGCAACTCATCATATATATTATTTATAGATACGATCGGGAGTGATTCTTGTCTTGCAAACTCTAGCCCCCGTGATCGACTTTCGCCATTTCCAAGAATTACTAACTTTTCAGTTTTGTATTTCGACCACGAATCTAAGATTGGGGTTAAGAAATTCTCCAAAGTATTCCTCCCCATTTATTTTGACTGACTTTCCAGATTCGAGCGCGATGAGTACCGCAGGCGCAATGTCCCACAGTCTAACGCCTTTGCTACTAGATTTAAAGGTGACAGAAGTGGTTGCGGCAAGTATCAAATTAAAAAGTGAACAGCCAAAAACCCTAATCTCTTCCGTAAAATTCGAAACAACCTCGCTCCAAGCTGAGTTGGAAGAATAAGCCTCGATACGAGATCTCGTAAGTGGGCCACGGAATTTTCTTGACTTCTCAAAAACCAAACCGTTTAAAACCTTGGACGAGTACCCCATCCCAATTTCTGGGAAAGTGACGTAACTTGCTGCCAACTGATTACTTACGAAGATAGCTAAGCCGGTCCCCCAAATAGGTATTCCAGAAACATAGTTTTCAGTCCCATCGACTGGATCAACAACCAGGTAGTTTCCCCTCCATTCTACAGGGAGGGGGGATTCCTCTCCAATTAACTGAAACCCGGGAAGTAATTCCTGTATTTGTCTTCCGATGAATTTCTCTATTGAAAGGTCTAGATCTCCAACAGGGCTTCCATCATGCTTTACCTGGTACTCGCCTGATTGCAAATCTTGATTTCCAATAAATTTATTTAAGCTATTTATAATGGATGCAAACCCATTAACATCTCCTGCTGTGAGCTCAGGACTCGAGTAATTCGTCAATTAACATCCGCCATTTCTTGAAGTTCAAATCCTTTACAATAATAGAATCATCATTCTTGTCTAGTCTAAATTGATTTTTAATGCAATCTTCAATGTTCTCTAATGTTTCTATTTGAGGAATCATTAAGTCAGCTCCAAGGGGAGAACTAGAAGCCTCAGAAGAAGGATTAAAAATACGTATATTTGACTCGCTAAATTCAGGCTGAAGAAAGCTAGAAGTTTCTGGTCCGAACACAATCAACCCAAACTCAGTTAACTCAGAAACATTCCAGTTGGGGAGCTGAATATACTTCAAATGCGCTTGCGAAGGATGCGCTTGCATATGAAATTGCACTTCAGAATGTCCACTTTCTCCAGTTTTTCTCGTGACTAACTCTGCAAATGTTTCAGTTGTCTCAATATTTGCGTCCGAGACATATAGAACCTTTCTTAAATCTCTAGAGTATGTGAAATTCCCGGTATTTCGATAATGATTAAATCTTTGAGCCTCAACCAGGCGGAATTGACTTCTCTGAATACCAAGCTCTTCGAGAGAATCTATAGTTAACTGACCAGGACAACAAATTCCTTGCATCTTATTGGCCAAATTTTCTCCATCAAGCGCTAGCAGGTAGTTCAGAATTTGAGAATCATGGTTTCTCAGCGGGGTGTGAATCACTCCCCAACATTTAAGTTCAGATCCGAGGGAAACATCATTTAGCACAATCTCCCAAGATTGACCTTCCATCAGATGCAAACAATTCTTTAACTGGTTTTCCTGAGCCAAGCTAGAAGAAATCAAGTGTCTATTCAATTCTGTTCTTGAAAGTCCAATCCCCAAACATTGCACGTCAAAAACCGACCAAAATTTATTTTCAGGCTGAGTGCTGATTTCAAGGAGTAAGAGCTTCGCTATGAATGCATGGAAAGTTATAAATTCAAGGATTGCTCTGCTTAGTACCTTTAAACTAAAAAAAGCAGCCAGAGGAATTAAGAGAAAATCCGTTTCTTGATTTACGCGCGAAACTTCCTTCACAATTTGCCGATTTGAGGTACCAGTTTGCTTGTAAGGAATTAAGAACCAAGCGGTATTCACACCGACAGACTTATCCAAGAATTTGATTTCGCCCCAAAACCCGGTGTACGACCGATTAGTGAATTCGGACAGATGGAGAGAAGGTGAAAACACCCCTAGTTTTTTTGAAGCAAAATCCAAATTCCTAAATCTTCGATAGGAGGAGTATTCGAGATACTTCAAGGCGAAGTAAATTATTCCTTGAGTAGTGCGGAATGGGACTGAAAACAAAAGCACTAATAGCCTCAACCCCCCAGTCTGCTTTGGGTGGTAGTTCAAACTTTTCCAAGGATAAGTTCCCCAAGCAGACATCGCCCTAATAGTTCTTTGAAAGTTTACCTTGTGGCGTGAAGCATGGGTCGCAGAGTAGATTTCCGAAAGGCTTTGCCCAAAGCGGGCGATGTAAGCGCGCTTTTCAAGCAGATTTCTAGTATGCAATCGTTCTACTCTCTATCCTATTCATGAACTCACACCTCTTGATAGTAGAATCATCTCATGCACCGCCGACACAATTTGATGAATCCCGCATAAACTACCGAGAAATGATTTCTCCTATTAAGAAAATTCAGAAACCGCAAGTACTTTTCATTTTGGAGTTCCTAACTGCTCGGGATCGACTGATTCTCAAGCTAGTTGTAGTTTTTCAAATTTTACTTTCGATTCTGGACTTGCTTGGAGTCGCGCTCATCGGCCTGATTGCGACATTATCAGTTTATGGAATTCAGTCGAAAGACTCAGGGAATTCCGGGATGTTTTTTATACGCATCTTAGGTGTGGATGGGATGACGTTTCAAAGGCAGATTCTAATTTTGAGCTTGTTGACAATTCTTATACTTTTGTCAAAGACAATCGCATCGCTTTGGATTACTAGACGGTCACTTAATTTTATTAGCCGCCGAGGTGCAATGCTTTCGGGCACACTACTGAGAAAAATTCTTAATAAACCCTCTACCGAGATTAATTCTTACTCGCATCAAGAATTAATTTATGCCTCAACAAACGGGGTTCAGAATTTAATGACAGGGATTGTGGGCATTTCGATGTCTGCCATCGCAGATACATTTTTGCTCATCCTGTTGACTGTAGGTTTATTTATTTTCAACCCGGTGCTTGCCTTGACGACATTTATACTTTTTTCACTGATAGGTATATTTCTAAGCACCTACTTAAAGAACAAAGCTTTCAAGATTGGTTCAGCCGAAACTTTGGCACACGTCTTGAGCAATGACAAGATTAGTGAAGTGCTGAGCACTTACAGAGAGTCTGTTGTCCGTGATACTCGTGAAGCTTACGTTCAAGATTTTGAAGCCTTGCGGAATAAAGTTTCGAACGCTGTTGCCAAACGGACATTCATGCCTTTTGTCAGCAAATATGTCATGGAAGTTTCTATTACCTGTGGCGCATTTATCATGGCAGGAATTCAATTTGCGTTATATGACTCAAAAACGGCGATTGCGGGGCTTGCTATTTTTTTTGGCGCCTCGTCAAGAATTGCGCCGGCAGTTCTTAGAATTCAACAAGGAGCCACTCAAATTAAATCTTATTTGGGTCAATCTCAGAGAACTTTGACACTTCTAGCAGATCAGACTGAAATGAAAATGGAGGTTGAGCGTCCGCGAGTTTCAAATCCAGATTTTGAAGCGACCGGATTTCTGCCCAAGGTTTTAGTTAAAGATTTGATCTACAGATATTCGCCAGATTCACAATTCGAGCTCAGAGTTTCTGGGCTTGCCATTGATCCAAATAAGCATGTGGCAATAGTTGGAGCCTCGGGTTCAGGAAAGACCACCCTTGTTGACTTGATCCTTGGAATATTGCGGCCATCGTCTGGAACCATAGAAATCTCGGGTCACGAACCGCTTGAAACATTCAAGAAATGGCCGGGCGCTGTCGGATATGTGCCACAGGAGACCGTAATAACCGCGGGCACTATTTTAGATAACGTACTGCTTGGCTACGACTTGGTGTCAGCAGATGTGCAGCAGGTCAAGAAGAGTTTATCTCGTGCCGGATTAAGTGAATTTCTAAATGAAGACTCGACCGGTCTTTACTTAGAAGTTGGAGGGCGAGGCTACAAATTGAGCGGAGGTCAACGACAGCGAATAGGAATTGCGAGAGCGCTTTACACAAACCCCAAACTTCTCGTGCTTGATGAGGCAACGAGCTCACTCGACTCTGCTACCGAATTCGACATAACGGAATCCCTCAATATCTTGAAACAAAACCTATCGCTGATAACCATTGCCCATAGACTTTCCACCGTTCAGTCTGCAGATTTGGTAATCTACATCGAAGAAGGTGAAATTCTCTCAAGAGGATCTTTTGAAGAAGTTAGAGCGAGTGTAAAAACTTTTGATTTTCAAGCCAATCTGCTTGGTTTGTAAAGCTTTCCCAAAGAAGACGGTAAGCAAATGCCGCGAAATCGGAGTCCGAATAGTTAGCTTAGGCCAGAAATAAACTTTGGAGCAATTAATTCAGCAACCTCCAAGTCTTGAAAAGTGTCAATGTTAATTGATTGGTGCCAAGGCATTTCATAACCAAGAATAGGTTCCGCAAGGAGTTGAGGTCCGACTCCGCTGGTTCCGAGTCTAAATATGTAGATTGCACCATTTCGCCAAAATTGCCCTTGAAATTCTTGTCTTAATGTTCCTTTATTAGAAGTTCCATTTTCGGTTAGTGGTAGGAGTGTGATCCCCTGAGTGATGGAGACTGGTCCAGCTTGGTACATTGTAGACATATTGTATTGCGAAGATTCCAATACAGAAATCAATGAATTTGCTTGATTGGTATCCCAAATTGAATGTGCATTTACAAGATCTTGTGGATATCGAAATGGGGAAGTCGGCTGGAGTAGGGTCAGGCTCGTGCCTTTTATGCCCTGTGTGTTAAAAAATTTCACAGCATGGTTGATTACATCTATCTGAAGTGAAGTGTCGAGTGCCAGATCTGCCGGTCTAATAAAATATATCTCAGCGCCAAAGGACTCCGCATGTCTTGCTATCTCCAGATCATCGGTAGAAATGCAAATATTAGAAAATAAATTACTTTCATTTGCGGAAAAAAAGGCCCACTCGACAAGACTTTTTCCAGCAACTTTCATGAGATTTTTCCTAGGCACACCCTTTGAACCACCTCGAGCAGGGATGAGAGCTATGCGATTCATGCTCCTGGCAACTTTCGGACAATCCAGCGTTCAAAATCATCGGTGCTCTTGTTGGCCACATCCATCAATTCAAAATCTTCTTTGTCTGCAAAGAATTCATTTACCGCAATTCTTGCACCAGGAAACTTCAATGAGTAGTACTCATCAAGAAAAATTATGCCCCCGACTACGAGTTTCTCCCACCCGTAATTCAAAGTTTCCATATATCCATCATATAAATCGCAATCCAAAAAGATTAATGAAAAACGAAGCCCTCCAGCATCCTTGTGTTTCATCGTAGATTCGAACGTACCCACATGTAGTTGGATATTGTTTAAACCAAGGAATTTAATCTTTGCAAAAAGAGGTTCAATCGAGTTATTGGAGAAATCTCCCGAACTTGAAGTAGACCTGGGATGGAAATCCTGTCTAAGCAGGTCTGTCTTTATAGACCTTAACCGTTTGACCCTAGAAAAGTGCTCGTCAGAAATTAGGTTCAATTCGAGCAGTTCCTCAAATTTTTCCGGCATATCTTTCTTTGAATATTTTGGAAATCCAGAAAATGTGTCAAAACCATGAATAATTCCCGGAAGCCCATTTTGAGCAAGGAATACTCCAATTGAGAGAGCCGTCTTCCCACGGTAGGTGCCAGCTTCAAGGATATCCCCTGTCAAATTTTCCTGATTTTCATACAAAAAATCGAAAATAAACTTATACGGCCCTGGCTGAGTAAAGTCGTAAATTCCAAGTGTATTGAACTCCCAAGAAGTTTGTGGAATGAAGTTTGTTGTCATATTAATGAATCCTTTCAATCAAAATTTTTAAAACCGCCATTTCAGCAACGGGGATGTTTTCCTTCACTGCTCCTCCTATATGAGGAAGGATTAGAAATCGAGGATCACCACTTTGAAATGCCTTCCAGACCACATTATTTTTCAGCCAGTGAGAGTTATCGCCTCGCTCACCAGAAAGTACATCTGTACCGTACCCCTTGATTCTATTGTTTTTAACTGCGTCCACTAGGTCATTGTCGTTTACGATAAAACCTCTCGACGTGTTTATAAGTATTGCACTCGATCGGAAATGATTCAGTAGTTCTGCATTAATCATATTTCGGTTAAAATCACGGTCATCAACATGAAGTGAAACAATATCCGATTGGCCGACCAACTCCTTAAGTGATTTCAGGAAAATTACTGAATCATCTGATTTTTCAAGCAAATCGAATGCAAATATGGTCATCCCGAATGATGCACATATCTTAGAAAACTGCTTACCTAGCCTGCCATATCCAACTATCCCTACAGTTTTCCCCCGGAGAGTATTTCCAATGAACTCATTTCGCCGCCAGCTGCCAGATTTTACATCAGCCGTGGCAAGTATCGCGTCCCGACTCAATGAAAGCATAAGCCAAGCTGCTATCTCAGAGGTTGAAGAAAAGTTCTCCAAGATATTCTCTGTATCTCTAAGACTGATTATATCAATTTCATTTTTATTGCAATACTCCGAGTCGATGTGATCTATAGATGTCGTGGGAGTGACCACCGACTTTAAATTCGGATATCTCTCTAAGAACAATTCATCGAGTCGAAAATTCAACTTAGTAAAAATAATGCTTACAGAATTTGGGTCTAATTCCTTGCTGTCAAGTGTCTCAATTCTTAATTTTGAATTTTGAAGCATATTCCAAACTTGTGAGTCGCAATTTTCTAGAAGTAGTAAAGTTTCATACATGAAAATTTAGCTTCTTATCCACATTGAGATTGACCGTAGCAAGAATTTCAGCTATTTTCTTGCCCGCAAAACCACCACCAAAAATCTCGCTTGATTCGTAGCGTCCGTGCTTTGCCTGTATTTGTATAGCGGCTCCGATTTCAGGGGCGTTGTAATCGACATCGATTACATTGGGAGCCCGATCTCTTCCGTTTTGCCGTGACCCAATATTTATTGAAGGGGTACCGAGAAAACTTGCCTCTCTGATTCCGGAGCTCGAATTTCCAACTATGCAAGTTGCTTCTCGGAGAATGTTTACGTAGTCCTCCGAAGAAAAGTTTCTGTAAAAGTGCATTGCGGCCTCGCCATGTTCTTCTCGGAACTCTCTAATTCTCTTAGAGAGAGCATCTGAGCCAGAGTCCACATTTGGCCAGAGCCAGACAGCCTGAATTTTACTGGCAAGTACCGCTTGAAGCGTTTGCTCTATCTGCTGACGGGCATCCATAAATTCCGTTGTAACTGGGTGTTGCGAAACCAAAATAAAAGGTTTTGAAAAATCAAGAGCATTGCCAACGCCATGATATTTTCTCATGACAGCGTCAGCTGATTCGGGTGGCACCTCGTGTGCCAAATCAAGTGCTGGGCAACCGACCCAAAAAATCTTCTCAGGCGACTCTCCAAGTTTCATAAGGACATCCGCCGCGTTCTTAGTTGCCGGAAAGTGAATATGTGAAAGTTTGGTTATTGCATGCCTGACGGATTCGTCAATAGATCCTGTAATTTCACCGCCTTGCGTATGAGCCACTGGAATATTCATGTAGCTGGCCGCAATGGCAGTAGCGATAGTTTCGTATCTGTCGGCTACGGTAACTACGACATCAGGTTTAATCCTGTGAAACTCTTGAGCAAGGTCAATTAGAGACAATCCAGTTGTCTTAGCCATCGCGATCGGATCGTTTCCCTCAACCACCGTATACAACTTAGATTCAATTTCAATTCCATCTGCCTCAATCAATTCTGAAACGTTCCCGAACCTGTATAAAACTCCGGATGCTCCTACGATTACAAAAGTTTCAAGGTCTTTGTGATTCATACAAGCAAGAATCGCAGTCTTAATTCGCGCATAGTTTGCCCGACTATTTACGACAAAACATATTTTTCTTTTCATTAAGATTCCTTGGAGAAATGTTCGACGCTGAGTAGTTGAGAAACGTTGTAGTCCTGGGCTAAGGATTTTCCTGCAAACCGAACCCTATCTTCCCACTTTAATCCACCAGCTGGTTTCTTCAAGTTAAAGTCATCTAGTACGGGGATTTCTCCTTTTGAATAGTTCCGCGCTAAACCGAGACTTCGTCCAAACAACTCTCTGGTTGATTTTAGTTGTTCAGCGACAAGGTCCTTGTTGACACCTTCAGAAATTTTCTTGAAGTCATCTCGGAAAATTCCCAAGGTTTTGAATTCTTGAAAATCTATTGAAGATGAAACATCGGGACCAAACATCTCCCGGCTGAATACAACATGTTTTTCCACATACCGAGCTCCAGCAGCTATAGCCGCAATGGAAGAATTAATACCCTCTGTGTGGTCACTCAGCCCACTATTGATTTGCAGTTGGGAGTGGATATCCTGCATTACATTCAATCCAACCTCTTCAAGCTCCGTTGGATATTTGCTTGTACAT
>Ga0209550_10003001_pt1 | contig 16168 bp, 16 predicted proteins | sample LauGreSuBDMM15SN_2_FD_187567 | JGI IMG/M metagenome (GOLD analysis project Ga0209550, IMG submission 187567) | Freshwater lake microbial communities from Lake Michigan, USA - Su13.BD.MM15.SN (SPAdes) (version 5) | ecosystem: Environmental > Aquatic > Freshwater > Lake | place: Lake Michigan...
ACGAGATGGATGAGCTGTCTCCCAAAGACAGGGCAGCGCTCAAGAAAATGCTCAAGCAAGAGCTGGAGGATAGAGGATGAAACGCAATTTGTTTGCTGAGATTTCCGAGGGCTTTGATGCTCTGGCCAAGCAGCGCCTTGGAAAGACCACTCTTCGCACGGTGGAGGTGAAGGCCAAGCCAGCGCCGGAGCTAAGCGCTGACGAGCTCAAGGCCATCCGCGAAAAGCTCAAACTCTCCCGTCCCGTTTTCGCTCACTACCTGCGCACCAACCCTAGAACGCTTGAGAACTGGGAGCAAGGCCGTGCCAAGCCAAACGCGCAAGCTGCATTGCTGATTCACTTGGTTGACCGCTACCCGGACACGGTCAAACGACTGGCTGCGGTGTAAAACTGGGAGGACACAGTGTCCTCGCAGAGCAAGGGCATTCCGAGATGGCCAGTTCATGCGACTGCTCACAGCGGCAGGTGACCATGACAGCACCTACGGAAAAAATAGACAGCGCCTGACCAAGCCCATTCTTGAGGCCCCACAACCAGAGCGGGGGCAGGTCTGCGATCGTTACATGAGGCTCAACACCTGCTGGGACAGGCACAAGCGTTCTCTGTGAAAGACAGGGAAATCGGGGTCTGAGCCAATTTTTGTGGCCGTGGCCGAATGTTAAGACTCGTGAAGCGGTAAGGCTGCGGACAATATTTTGCAGAGTTAAAAACGGCAGAGGGATAGTCTTCACCCTCTGCTTTTTTTGCAACATTGCTTATGACTCTTGGCAGCACGCCACCTCGCCCTGGTGATCGGGTCTGTGTGAAGCCTTGCCCTGCTGTGGCGAGATGATCCAGGCCACGGCTGTGGTGTGTTCACACTGCAAGAGCAAACTAACTAAAAATGTCTAAGTACAAGCTTGTCGAACTGACACAAAATTTAATCGACACAACAAAGGAAAGTTGGCAATCAGCCATTGGTGAAGATGCTTTTTCCCTTGAGTTTGGCTTGATCTTTGATTGGGTCGAAGCCCACATGCAGGCCATAGATGGCGACTCGCTTGCTAAGGGAATGCTCAACAATGACACAGGACAAATCGCGGCATTTGTTGAGATCGTTTCCGGACGGAAGGGGCAGATGCACAAGTTGCTCAAAGTAGTACCTTCGCCGTATTTTTGGGATGTAACTACACGCCGCCTTGAAGTGATAGAACTTTACATAGATGTCTTCTTTAGTGTGCTATCCTCACACGGCTTTAAATCGTTACACAAGGTTAAAATTTACGGTCGAAGCGATGAGATGATGAGTCTATTGAAGTCGATTCACTCGCTCTGGTCGATCCCTGGTAGCTCGGCTGAGTTCGAAGGGCGTTTTTTGAGCATCCATTGGAAGTAAGGAGATGTCGAATGTCGATTGACCACACCACACCGCTGACTCAAGACCTGCCTGCCTTGCGGTTGTGCCTGGAGCAAGCTGTTGCCAAGGCCATCAATGCCATGACCGATGCGCAACTGCAGGCCATGCTGCTTGACTCGCTCGAAGAGATCAAAGAACAACACGCCTTAGCAGCGTAACTGAGTACCCGCTCTGCCTCGGCATCGGGCTGAAGTCCTAGCTAAAGATAGGCCTTTACGTTCAGGAAATTGCAATCCCGCGTAGCGACCCACAGGCCTCACTTCGGTGGGGCCTTTGCTTTTAGTGGCGGGCTTTTTTTCGTTTGCGCGCGATACGATCCCCAAAATATCCCCAAAAACAGGCTGCAGGCCGCGTGGTTGCTAGGTTTTGGATTCATCTCTCGGGCACCAATGAAAATAAAAAAGCCTCGGTCAAAAACCGGGGCTTTTTTGTTTTTGGCCTCAATGCAGGGATGGATATGGGGCGACTTATCCATCAGAACTAGAACTAGGCTCTGGAGGCCCTAGAGGCCTTAGAGGCAGTAGCAGCCTGCTGGAGCCCGACCGGCGCTTTTGCCGATCACGACCCATTGTCCAAGTCGCTGGACTGTTTTGGGCGCGCGTACATCACTCAAAAGCGGTGATTTATTCCGGCTTGCTTCATGATGCCATTGGCCGTGTGGCGTGAATCGCAGTTGGTGGACACGGTGACTGGTTGTCTGCCGTTGTTCCCAATCTGGTGCGATCCCTTTTGGCGAACCATGGCGTAGCCATGTTGTTTCAGAATCGCCGCCACCAAGGCGCAGTAGCCATTCATGCCGTGACGGCTTGCCCATCCCATGCCACGTAGGGCGCGGCCTTCACTTTCACCAGCTCGTCAATCAGCATTTCCGCACAGTCATACACGCTTTGAATCAGCTCGTTGGCTGTCTTGGCTTCGGCAACCAAGCCGGGCAGGTCTGGGCTGGTTGCGACAAAGACACCGGCAACATCATCACGCACAACTTCAACGCGCAGCAGCAGGCGAACCCCCAAACGGGCCGCGATCTTCCATCCAGGAAAGCCAATGCGGTACATGGTGTGCCTTTGCGTGTTGATCTGTGATAAGTAACCATCTTAAGCAAGCGGCTCAGGGCATGACTGCTGTGGCCGAGCGGGCAGGTATGACAGGCGAGAGCCTTTGCAGGGCAATGGGCCCCAAAGGCAAGCCCATGGTCAAGGCACTGTCCTGGCCCAAAAGCACATCGACTCGCACCAGACAGCACGCAAGCTGCCCGCTTTTGCAAACCCAGGCTCAGCCAGCGCCTCCGGGCAGCTTGGGCTCGGCGTTCAAGGCGGCGAGGATGCCCGCAGACAACTGGGTCACCCGGCTGCGGTCTTGGCGTATGTCTTCCCAGACTTCGGGGAGCTTTTTGGTGCTGCTCAGGCCGGCCCAGTCGGCCACCTGCTTGGGGGTGGCGCTGACGTAGGCCATGGTCCAGCCGGTGAAGGCGGCGGCTTCGACCTCGCCGGCTTGCAAGACCGTGAGGTCTTCGTGGCGCAGGTCGCGGCCGATTCGGCGCATCAGGCCGTCCACCCGCTCTTGGGGGCCTTCGAGGATTTGCAGAAAAAACCCATCGACATAGACGAGCGCGCCCGTGATGCCGTCTTCGGCGTTGTTGTCTTGGGCACGTTCGCGCAGGTCTTCGAGTTCGTCGAGCTGCATGGGCGTCGATGCCACCGAGGAGTAAACGACTTGGTAACTCATGCACAAATGGTAGCAGCACGCACGCCAAAAAACGCCCCAGACCGCCGGGGTCCAGGGGCGCCCAAGCAGGCAAATCAGGCAACTGCAAGATGACTGACAGGGCTATGATACTGTATATAAATACAGTTTTTCACACATGCAAGTTCCCACCCTCCCCCCTTGGACGCCCCTGCTGGTGTCCTCCGCACCCCTGTGGGTGCAGCACGTTCGCGCCAAAGTGGCCGCCGGTTTTGCATCGCCCGCCGAAGACCACCAGGTCGACCGCATCGACCTCATGCGTCAGTTGGTGCGGCACCCGCAGGCCACGTTTTTTGTGCGTGTGCAGGGCGACTCCATGCAGGGCGCGGGCATTTTGGACGGCTCGGTGGTGCTGGTGGACAAGGCCATCAAGCCGCTGCACGGCCACATTGTGGTGGCCGTGGTGGACGGCGACTTCACCTGCAAGCGCTTGTTCAGCCGGGGCGGGCGCATGCGCTTAAAAGCAGAAAATCCCACCTACCCCGACATCGTGCCGCGCGAAGGCCAGCTGGTGGAGGTGTGGGGCGTGGTGGTGGCGCACATTCACCAACACCTGAGCTGAGCCACATGGAGCACACGGATTGAACATGCCACTGCCACGCCGCCGCCGGACGGACTTTGAACACAGCGCCAGCGCTGAAGACCTGCAGCACCTGCGCGCCGCCATAGAGGGCGTGCCCCAGGCCGCCGGGGTGTACACCTTTCATGGCGAGGCCGGGGACTTGCCGCTCTACATTGGCAAAAGCGTGAACTTGCGCAGCCGCCTGCTGTCGCACCTGCGCAATGCCGACGAGGCGCGCATGCTGCGCCAGACCCGGCGCATCAGCCACACGCGCACGGCTGGCGAGATGGGCGCGCTGCTGCTCGAAGCCCAGCTGATCAAGCAGCTCAAGCCCTTGTTCAACCAAAAGCTGCGCGAGTCGCGCCAATGCTGCAGCTGGCAGCTGAGCGGCCCCAGGCCTGAGCTGGTGTACTCCAAGGACCTGGACTTTGCCGTGGCGCCCCAGCTCTACGGGCTGTTTGGCAGCCGCCAAGCGGGCCTGCAAGCCCTGCGGGACTTGGCCGACCAGCACCGCCTGTGCTACGGCGCGCTGGGCCTTGAAAAACTGGCGGCGGGCAAGGCCTGCTTTCGGGCGGCCATACGCCAGTGCGCGGGCGTCTGCCGGGGCGATGAAACCTCCGAACAGCACCATGAGCGCTTGCGCAGCAGCCTGCAGCCTTGGGGGGTCGAGCCCTGGCCTTGGGGGGGCGCCATTGCGGTGATTGAACGCGACGAGGAGCTGACCCAGGTTCATGCGCTGAACCGCTGGAGCTACCTGGGCAGCGCCGCCACGCTACAAGAAGCGCGCGCGCTCCAGGGCCAGCCTGCGGCCTTTGATGCCGATGTCTACAAAATTTTGCTGCGCCCGCTGCTCTCAGGCAGCGCGCAGATTGTGGAGCTGTAAGCCATGTACGCCCTGGTCGATGGCAACAACTTTTACGCCAGCTGCGAGCGGGTGTTCCGCCCCAGCCTGAACGGCGTGCCGCTGGTGGTGCTGAGCAACAACGACGGCTGCGCCATTGCCCGCTCTGAAGAGGCCAAGGCGCTGGGCATCAAGATGGGTGCGCCCTGGTTCCAAATTCGCCACCTGGCCGAAGACGCGGGTTTGGTGGCGCTGTCGGCCAACTTTGCGCTGTATGGCGACATGAGCGAGCGCATGATGAGCTTGGCCGCCGGCCTGGGCCAGCAGCAAGAGGTCTACAGCATTGACGAATGCTTTGTGGACCTGCACGGCGTCCCGGGCGACCTCACAGAGCGGGCCCGCCAGGTACGCGCCCGCATCCGGCAGTGGATAGGCATGCCCACCTGCATTGGCTTGGCGCCCACCAAAACCCTGGCCAAGCTGGCCAACCACATGGCCAAAAACGCCGAGCGCAAGCCCGGCAGCTACCCGGCCGAGCTGGCCCAGGTGTGCCACCTGGGCGCCATGGACCGCGCTGAGCGCGAGGCCTTGCTGGCCGCCACCGCTGTGCAAGAGGTTTGGGGCGTGGGCCGCCAGACCTCGGCCAAGCTGCAGGCCGAAGGCATACAGACCGCGCTGGACCTGGCCCGCGCCGACGTGGCCACCGTGCGCCGCCGCTGGGGCATTGTGCTGGCCAAGACCGTGCAAGAGCTCAACGGCACGCCCTGCCTGAGCCTGGACGAGCTGCCCCCGGCCAAGCAGCAAATTGCCTGCACCCGCTCGTTTGGCGAGCCGGTGACCGAGCTGGCCAGCCTGCGCCAGGCGGTGACCGAATTCACCAGCCGCGCCGCCGAAAAGCTGCGCCGCCAACACAGCTTGGCCGGGCAGCTCATGGTGTTCATTCGCACCAGCCCCTTTCGGCCCGACGAGCGCCAGCACAGCGCGCACCGGCAAATCAAGCTGAGCACGCCCAGCAGCGACACCGCTTGCCTCACCGAATGGGCGCAGGCCGCGCTGCACACCCTCTACCAACCCGGCCACAAATACGCCAAGGCCGGCGTCATGCTGATGGACTTGCAAAGCAGCGCCAGCGAACAACTGGGGCTGGCCCTGGAGGACGACGAGCCCGGCCACCGCCACCGCCTCATGGGCACGCTGGACCACTTGAACCAACACCACGGCCGCGGCACCGTGCTGCTGGCCAGCGCCGGCATGCCGCAAACGCGCAAGGGCTGGAAGATGAAGCAAGAGCGCCTGACACCGCAATACACCACCGACTGGGGCGCGCTGGTGGTGGCGGGCTGAGCATGCGTGAGGGCGGCAGGCTGGCTCCTACAAGGACAAGCCGCAACGCCTAGGCGGGGCCTGGCTTGTGGTCTGTGGGAGCTGGCCTGCCAGCGATTGTTCGCCTGCGGTGATGCACGTTTGCCGCCACCCTTCGCCAGCAGGCTGGCTCCTACAAAGACAAGCCGCAACGCCTCGACGGGGCTTGGATTTTTCCCTGTGGGAGCTGGCCTGCCAGCGAATGTTCGCCTGCGGTGATGACCGTTGCATGGCACAAATCGCCAGCAGGCTGGCGCCCACAAATACAGCTTGGCCCGGCTTGCAGGCCCGTGTACATTGTCAGATCGATGGCACTGTTTTAAAAACCCACCCCATGCCCCAAGGCTCTGACCTGTTCATCGGTGACCATCTCGCACGCAGCGTGCGGGGAATACCCGGTGCGCCTCCTGCCCAGCGACGCTGAATTCATCGTTTCGTCGTTTCACTTTTTGCAGGAGGCCTGTCATGGCTGATTTGTTTGACAACCCCATGGGATTGATGGGGTTTGAGTTTGTCGAGTTCGCCTCGCCCACCCCGAACGTGCTGGAGCCCTTGTTCGAGAAGATGGGCTTTTCGCTGGTGGCCAAGCACCGCTCCAAAGACGTGCTTTTGTACCGCCAGGGCGAGATCAATTTCATTGTCAACCGCGAGCCCAAGAGCGAGGCCGCCTACTTTGCGGCCGAGCATGGCGCCTCGGCCTGCGGCCTGGCTTTCAGGGTGCGGGACGCGCACCAGGCCTATGCTCGCGCCCTCGAATTGGGCGCCAAGCCCATGGACATTCCCACCGGCCCCATGGAGCTGCGGCTGCCCGCCATCCAAGGCATAGGCGGCGCGCCGCTCTACCTGATTGACCGCTTTGAAGACGGCAAAAGCATTTACGACATTGACTTTGAATTTTTGCCCGGGGCAGACCGTCGCCCCGCCGGTGTGGGCCTCAAACTGGTGGACCACCTCACGCACAACGTGTACCGGGGCCGCATGGCGCACTGGGCCGCGTTTTACGAGCGGCTGTTTAACTTCAGGGAGATCCGCTACTTTGACATCCAGGGCACGCACACGGGCCTGACCAGCAAAGCCATGACCGCGCCCGATGGGCTGATCCGCATTCCGCTCAACGAGGAGTCGGCCAAGGGCTCGGGCCAAATTGAGGAGTTCCTCATGAAGTTCTCGGGCGAGGGCATCCAACACGTGGCGCTGCTCACCGACGACCTGCTGGCCACGGTCGACCAGCTGCAGATGGCGGGCATCTCGCTCATGAGCGCGCCCAACGAGGTGTACTACGACATGCTGCAAGAGCGCCTGCCCGGCCACGGCCAGCCGGTGGGCGAGCTGCAGGCGCGCGGCATTTTGATGGACGGCAGCACCGAAGGCGGTGCGCCGCGCTTGCTGCTGCAAATTTTTTCGCAACCGCTTTTGGGGCCGGTGTTTTTTGAGTTCATCCAACGCCAGGGCGACGATGGCTTTGGCGAGGGCAACTTCAAGGCGCTGTTCGAGTCGCTGGAGCGCGACCAAATTCAGCGCGGCGCGCTGCACGTCGAAGGTCTAGGGCCGGCACCTCACACCTTGGTCACGTCAGCGCCATGAAGGCCGCCCACACCACGGCCTGGCCAGCGACACGCTCATCAGCAGGGGCGCAGGCCGCCACCACGCGGGCAAGCGCGAGCCAGGCGGCGTGAAAGCTGGCCTGCTTTGGCGCTGGGGGGCGCTGCTGCCGGCTGCGCTGCTCCTCTGGCCACCCACAGGGGCCGCCACAGGGGTCTCAACAAGCGCGCCCACCAGTACGACCACCAGCGCTGCAGCCGTGCAATGGGTGGGCCGCTTCGAGCCCAGCTTGGCGCCCTGGCGAGAAGTCAAGCTCAAGTCCGTGCAGCGGGCCAACACCTTCAAGTTCGTGGCGTGGGACGGGGTCCAGGCGGTGGAGGTGAGTTCGCAGGCGAGCATGTCGCTGCTGGCGCGGCCCATCACCGTGGACCTGAACGCCACCCCCATGCTGTGCTGGCGCTGGCGAGTTGCGGCCAGCTTGAGCCAGGCCGACATGCGCCAGCGAGACGGTGACGACTACGCGGCCAGGGTTTACATCAGCTTGCGGCTGCCGCCCTCTTCCATGGGCCTGGGACTGCGGGCTCAGCTGGCCTTGGCGCGTGCGGTGTGGGGGCCGGACCTGCCCGATGCGGCCATCAACTACGTGTGGGACAACCGCCAGCCCATAGGGACCACGCGCCCCAACGCCTACACCGACCGCGCCCAGATGGTGGTCTTGCGCAGCGGCGACGGCAACGCCGGCCAGTGGGTGAGCGAGCGGGTGGACCTGCGCCGCGATGCGCTGCGGCTGTTTGGCCAGGGGGCCGAGCCCGTGCAGCTGGCGATCACGGCAGACACCGACAACACCGGGGGATCGGCCCGCTCGGGCTTTGCCGACTTCCATTTCGCCGCGGCCCACCAGCCGTGTGAGGCGCCGTAAAACCAGGGCTTAAAGCGGCCGACCGTCACTTTTCGGGCCTGCTCGGCAAATAATGGGAAGGTCACAACCCGACTGAAAACACCATGCGAGCCACCCTGCCCCTCTTGGTCCACACTGATTTTCCCGCGCTGCGCCGCCAGGCCCTGGAGACGCTGCAGGTCAACCTGGGCTACAAGTGCAACCAGTCCTGTGTGCACTGCCACGTCAACGCCGGCCCCAACCGCACCGAGATGATGGACGAGGACACCGTGGCGCTGGTGGTGGCGGTGCTCAAGGCACGCGCCTTCAAGACGCTGGACTTGACCGGCGGGGCGCCTGAGCTCAATGAGCATTTCCGCTCGCTGGTGCAGCAAGCGCGCGGCTTGGGGCTGCGCGTGATTGACCGCTGCAACCTGACCATCCTCTCTGAACCCGGGCAAGACGACCTGGCGGCTTTTTTGGCAGCCCAAGGTGTGGAGGTCACCGCCTCCTTGCCGTGCTATTCGCCTGCCAACGTGGACCGCCAGCGCGGCGACGGGGTGTTTGAGCGCAGCATTGCGGGCCTGCGCGCGCTCAATGCGCTCGGTTACGGCCAGCCGGGCTCGGGGCTGACGCTGAACCTGGTCTACAACCCGCAAGGCCCGGTCTTGCCCCCTCCCCAAGGCCCGCTGGAGGCCGACTACCAGCGCGAGCTGTGGCAGCACTTTGGCATTCGCTTTAACCACTTGTTTGCGCTCACCAACATGCCCGTGCAGCGCTTTGGCAGCACCTTGCTGAGCAAGGGCCAGTTTGAGGGCTACATGCAGCTGCTCAAAAACGCCTATCGCGCCGAGAACCTGCCCACGGTGATGTGCCGCACGCTGCTGAGCGTGGACTGGCAGGGCCACCTCTATGACTGCGACTTCAACCAAATGCTGGGCATGCCTGCCGCGCTGGGCTCGGGGGCCAGACCCCACTTGCGGGAACTGTTGAACACCGATGCAGCAGGCACCCCCATTCGGGTGGCAGAGCACTGCTACGGTTGCACGGCCGGGCAAGGCAGCAGCTGCGGCGGCGCGCTGGAGGCTGAGCCGGCCGAGCTCACCACCGAGCGCGCCTGATGCGCGCCCTGCCCGGCTGGAGCCGCTGGCTCCTCGTGTTGCTGGCGGTGCTGGGCCTGTGGGCCGCATACAGGCAGTGGGACCTGGGCCAGTGGCTCACCTTGGAGCAGCTCAAAGCCAGCCGCGACATGCTGGCACGCCTGTACGCGGCGCACCCGGTGCCCACGGCGCTGGCTTTTTTTGGCGTGTATGTGCTGGCCGCTGCCCTGTCCATTCCAGGCGCTGTCATCTTGACTTTGGCGGCCGGTGCCCTGTTTGGCTGGGGGCTGGGCCTGGTGCTGGTGTCGTTCGCCTCCAGCGCGGGCGCCTTGCTGGCTTTTTGGGTGTCGCGCTACCTGCTGCGCGACTTTGTGGCGCAGCGCTTTGGCAAGCTGCTGGAGCCCGTCAACGCGGGCCTGGCCCAAGACGGCACTTTGTACCTGCTCACGCTGCGGCTGGTGCCCGTGTTCCCGTTTTGGCTGATCAACTTGCTGATGGGGCTGACCAAGCTGGGGGCGCTCAAGTTCTACGCCGTCAGCCAAGTGGGCATGCTGGTGGGCACGGCGGTGTACGTGAATGCGGGCACCCAGCTCGCGGCCATTGAATCGGCCAGCGACGTGCTCTCGCCTGGCCTGCTGGGCAGCTTGGCACTGCTGGGGGTGTTTCCGCTTCTGGCCAAGTTCATCTTGGCCGCGCTGAAAACGCGCAAGCTGTACGCGCGCTGGCCGCGCCCCAAGCGCTTTGACCGCAACCTGGTGGTGATTGGCGCGGGCGCAGGCGGCTTGGTCACGGCCTACATTGCGGCGGCCGTCAAGGCCAAAGTGACCTTGATAGAGGGCCACAAAATGGGCGGCGATTGCCTGAACTACGGCTGCGTGCCCAGCAAAGCCTTGATTCGCTCGGCCAAGGCCATGCAGCAAGTGCGGCAAGCCCACACCCTGGGCATTCAAGGCGCGCAAGGGGAGGTGGACTTTGCCAGCGTGATGCGCCGCATCCATGAGGTCATTGAGACCATTGCGCCGCACGACTCGGTGGAGCGCTACACGGCGCTGGGCGTGGAGGTGCTGCAAGGGCAGGCGCGCATCACCTCGCCCTGGACGGTGGCGATTAGCCTGCCCGACGGCTCAGAGCAGACCTTGAGCACCCGCCACATCGTGATTGCCACAGGCGCCAGCCCCACCGTGCCGCCGATTCCAGGGCTGCAAGAAGCCTCTTTTTTGACCAGCGACACGCTCTGGGGCCTCAAGGACTTGCCCCCGCGCCTGCTGGTGCTGGGCGGCGGGCCCGCAGGCTGCGAGCTGGCGCAAAGCTTTGCCCGCCTGGGCAGCGCCGTGACCCAAGTTGAAATGGCGCCGCGCCTCTTGCTGCGAGAAGACCCAGAAGTCAGCGAGATGGTGGCCGCCGGGCTGCGCGCCGACGGCGTGAACGTTCTCACAGAGCACCAAGCCGTTCGCGTGGAGGTGGTGGCGGGCGAAAAGCGCCTCATCGCCAAGCACGGTCAAGAGGAGCTGTCCATCGCCTTTGACCAGTTGCTTTGCGCGGTCGGTCGCAGCCCGCGCGTGACGGGCTTTGGGCTTGAAGAACTGGGCCTGGCGCTGAGCCCCCAAAAAACCATACAGACCAACGCTTTTTTGCAGACCACTTACCCCAACATTTACGCCGTGGGCGACGTGGCTGGCCCTTTTCAGCTCACCCATGTGGCCGCCCACCAGGCTTGGTATGCCGCGGTCAACGCCTTGTTTGGGCGCTTCAAGCGCTTCAAGGCCAACTACAGCGCCGTGCCCTGGGCCATCTTCACAGACCCCGAGGTCGCGCGCGTGGGGCTGTCAGAGACCGAGGCGCGCGCCCAAGGCGTGGCCTTTGAGCTCACCCGCTACGACATCAGCGACTTGGACCGGGCGATTGCCGACGGCAACGCCCATGGCTTTGTGAAGGTGCTGACTGTGCCCGGCAAAGACAAAATTTTAGGCGTCACCATCGTGGGTGAACATGCAGGCGAGCTCTTGGCCGAGTACGTGCTGGCCATGACGCACGGGCTGGGGCTGAACAAGATTTTGGGCACCATCCACAGCTACCCCACCCTGTCTGAAGCCAACAAGTTTGCCGCCGGCCAGTGGAAGCGGGCCCATGCGCCCGAGCGCGTGCTGGGCTGGCTGGCGCGCTGGCACGCCTGGCAGCGGTCGTGAGCGGGCAGCCGCTCAGTCTTTCTTAAGACTCTCCGGCAACGCCACCATGATGGGCTGGCCCGGCGTGGTGCAGCCGGTGTCGCAGCAGCGGCCGGGCTGGCGGTTTTTCGTGATGCTGCGCTGCTCGTCGTGCAGCACGCCGCGCTCAAGCAAGCGCTCGACCAACTCCACCTTGGAGCCGACCGGGTAGTTGCGCCAAATCTCTTGCTTCATGGCCGCCGGCGAGCCGCCGCCGTGCAGGCTGATCAGCGAGTACCAGCCGCCTTGGTAGGAGGCGGTCAGGTCTTCAATGAAGCGGGCGGTCTGAATGCGCTTGTCGTAAGGCACATCGGGGCTGGCCTGCAGCACCTCTGAGAGCTTGGCGGCCGTGGCCGGGTTGTGGTCCTCGTCGGGGCCGGGCAAGGCCACAATCAGCCCACCCGAGACCTCGTGCGCCAGCCGGTGCATGTCGTAAATTTGCGTGGCCAGCAGCAGCTTGCCGATGTTGCTGTACACAGGGTCAGGCATGAAGGTGCCGCTGTGCTCGTCGCGTGTGGCGTAGACGCTGGCGGCCACGCCGCAGGCATAAAAGCCCTCGGTGATTTTGATGAGTTCCACCATGGGCTCGCGCAGGTTGCTCTTGGTGTCGGGGTCCAGGCCGTTGGCCTCGCACATGAGCGCACCCGCGCCAATGAGCAGGTCGCCAAAGCCGGCGCGCGCGCCTATGCAACTGTGGCGGTGGTGGGTGGCGTAGCTGTAGGTGAGCACCTGGCTGTGCTCCCACTGGCCCTCGTAAAACACGCGCTCCCAGGGCACAAAGACCTTGTCAAAAATCACCACCGCCGTGGCCTGGCCGTACTTGCGCGAAAACAGCGCCTCGCCATGCTCGAGTTTTTCACCGGGCCGCCCGGCCGGGCGCGAGACCATGGTGATGCCAGGCGCGTCCACACGCACGGCGCAGCACACGGCAAAGTCGGCGTCATCTCGCCCCATTTGCCGGCTGGGCATGACCACCAACTCGTGCATGTAGGGCCCGCCGGTGACGATGGCCTTGGTGCCACTGATGACAATGCCTTTGCCATTGCGCTCGACCACATGCACATAGGTGTCCGGATTGGCTTGCTGGTGCGGCTTTTTGCTGCGGTCGCCTTTGGCGTCGGTCATGGCAATGCCCAGCGACAGGTCTTGGTCTTGCACGCGTGCCAAAAAAGCCTCAAAGCGGGCGCGGTGCTCGGTGCTGCCCAGGGCGTCGTCAATGCGCGCGCTCACCTGGGCCAGGCCGTTGAGCGCATCGTGCGCCAAGTAGCGCTGGGCGCAGCCGGTTTCTTGGCACAGCAGGCGCACCACCTCCAGCTTGTTGAGCAGGTCGCCAGAGGACTCATTGACATGCAGCATGCGGTTGACCACGCGCTGGCGCGAGTGCTGCGTGGCCAGCGCCAGACGCTCAAGCTCGGGGCGCCGGGCAAAGTCGTAGGTGTAGGCCAGCGCGTTGACGCCAGGGGCCAAGCCCGGCTCGTCGACCACGCTGGCCACCTCGCGGCCGTCCAAAAACACGCGGGGGCGGTAGCTGCGCAGCGACTCGCGGTACTCGTCGCCGCTCATGAGCTGCGCGGGTGGGAGGGTCAGGCGGTCCATGGTGGAGGGGTCAAGGGGGGCGTTCATGCGTGTCTCCTGCTCGTTGGTGTGGCTTGGAGACAGTTTAAAACGCAGCGCCGCAGCGGGGAGGCACACAGGTCTGGCGCGCGGGATTGCCCTGAAGTCAAAGACGCTGCCGCGCTCTATGCTGCAAGGTGCTGCAAGGCGCTGCAACCCATCCAAAAAGGCCCCCGCATGACCCTCAGACTGCAAGGAAAAACAGCTTTCATCACGGCCGCAGGCCAAGGCATAGGCCGGGCCTGCGCGCTGGCCATGGCGGCCCAAGGCGCGCAGGTGGTGGCCACCGACCGCGACCCTGCCCTGCTGGCGGCCCTGCCCGCCTTGCCTGGCTTGCAAACCCGGGTGCTGGACGTGCTGGACAAGGCCGCCATCTCGGCCATGGCCCACGAGTTTGCCGACGTGAACGTGCTGCTCAATGCGGCAGGCTTTGTGCACCCGGGCTCGGTGCTGGACTGCAGCGACGAGGACTTTGAATGGGCTTTCCACTTGAACGTGCGCGCCATGATGCACACCATGCAGGCTTTTTTGCCCGCCATGCTGGCGCGCGGCAGCGGCTCCATCATCAACATGTCGTCGGTCGCCGGTGGCATCAAGGGCGTGCCCAACCGCTTTGTGTACAGCGCCACCAAGGCGGCGGTGCTGGCCATGACCAAGTCGGTGGCGGTGGACTTTGTGGCCCAAGGCATACGCTGCAACGCCATTTGCCCAGGCACCATAGCGTCGCCCTCGCTGCGCGAGCGCATAGCAGCGCAGTCCGCCCTCAGTGGCCAGAGTGTGCAGGCGGTAGAAAGTGCCTTTGTGGCCCGCCAGCCCATAGGTCGGCTGGGCCAGCCCGATGAGGTGGCAGCACTGGCGGTGTACCTGGCCAGTGACGAGTCTGGCTTTGTCACTGGCGTGGGGCATGTGATTGACGGTGGTTGGTCCGTTTGAGCCAGCCCGCTGCCCCCTTGACGAAAGAGCCACAGCTGCCGCCAGAGAGCTTTGACGTGCTCACCCTGGGCGAGTCCATGGCCATGCTGGCCGCAAGCACACCGGGGCCGCTGCACGAGGTGAGCCACTTCACGCGTTATTTGGCCGGGGCCGAAACCAATGTGGCCATTGGCCTGGCCCGCCTGGGGCTGCGGGTGGGCCCTTTATTTTGGACAGTGGCCTGCCCGGCATGGACGGCCGCGAGTTCGCCCGCCAGCTGCGCGCCCAGCCCAGTACGGACCGGGCTTTGCTGATTGCGCTGTCAGGCTATGCCCAACCAGAGGACATGAAGGCCGGCTTCAGGGCTGGCTTTGACCATTACCTGGTCAAGCCCGTGGACACGCAGCACCTGATGGACTTGCTGGCCGAGCGGGCGCAACCACCGCAGGCCCGCGACGAGCGGCTGGGCGACTTCACCTCGCCAGCCCTGTCGATTAGCCCCAAGCCCGCGCCTCGCCCAATGCCAAGGCGCGGCATCGCCTAAAGTGTCAACCACCATGCCTGCCACGCCACCCCGCCAAACCCACATTGATGCCCTCAAGTGTGTCGCCGCGCAACTCATCGTGCTGCACCACTTCGCCTTGTACGGTCCTTTGTCACAAGGTCTGGCCCAGGCCGCCCCGGACATGGCCCAATGGCTGCGGCAATACGCTTTGATGGCCGTGCATGTGTTCCTGGCGATGGGCGGCTTTTTGGCCGTGCGATCCCTGTGCGCACAAGGCGCGGGTCGCCCCTGGCTGAGCGCTGTGGCCGAGCGCTACGCCCGGCTCATGCCGCCCTTTGCCTTGGCCCTGCTGCTGGCCGTGGTCTGCAGCGCGCTGGCCAGGGCATGGCTGAATGATGACTTTATTCCTGCAGCGCCCACCCTGTGGCAAATTCTGGCGCACCTGGGCTTGGTGCAAGACATTGCAGACGTGGAGTCTTTGTCTGCGGGCGTGTGGTACGTGGCCATGGACTTTCAGCTTTACGCCCTGCTGGCTCTGCTGCTGCGCTCAGGCCCGAGGCTGGGACTGGCCTTGGTGCTGGCCCTGATGGCCGCGTCCTTGCTCGTCTTCAACCGTCAGCCAGAGCTGGACGAATGGGCGCTGTACTTTTTTGGCAGCTATGGTTTGGGCGTTGCCGCTTGGCGTGCCAGCGGCTCACCCCATGTCCACCGCTGGCTGGCCGCCTTGGCGCTGCTGGGCCTGGGGGCATTGGCGCTGGAATTCCGCGAGCGCCTGCTGCTGGCTTTGACCACCGCACTGGCCCTTGGCCTGTGGGAGCGGCACTCACTCATGGCCTCACATGCCTCTGCACAGGGCTCATCACGCTGGCGCCAGGCCCTGCGCGCTGGCATGGCACAACAAGGCGCCAGCTCGTTCGCCCTGTTTTTGCTGCACTTCCCTGTGCTGTTGCTGGCCAACGCTTTTTACAGCACGCAAACTGCACAAAGTCCCACCGACGCCGTGGCCGTCCTGCTGGCCGCCTGGCTGGTCAGCGTGCTGGGCGCCATGGCCTTTCACCGCTGGATAGAACAACCCCTGAACCGACTCATTCGACCCTGGGCCGCGCGGCTGAACAAGGGGTCGGGTGGGCGGTTTGTAGCCTGAGGTGATGCCTGCGAACTGGCACGAATCGCCGGCAGGCCGGCTCCTACAAGGAACAACCCTGCTTGACTTTGTAGGAGCTGGCCTGCAAGCGATGCGTGGCCTGAGGTGATGCCTGCGAACTGGCACGAATCGCCGGCAGGCCGGCTCCTACAAGGAACAACCCTGCTTGGCTTTGTAGGAGCTGGCCTGCAAGCGATGCGTAGCCTGAGGTGATGCCTGCGAACTGGCACGAATCGCCGGCAGGCCGGCTCCTACAAGGAACAACCTTGCTTGACTTTGTAGGAGCTTGCCTGCAAGCGAATCGTGGCCGTGCACACACATCTCCTCAAGCGAAAAATCGCCGGCAGGCCGGCTCCTACGGGGGGC
>Ga0209550_10003002_pt1 | contig 16167 bp, 13 predicted proteins | sample LauGreSuBDMM15SN_2_FD_187567 | JGI IMG/M metagenome (GOLD analysis project Ga0209550, IMG submission 187567) | Freshwater lake microbial communities from Lake Michigan, USA - Su13.BD.MM15.SN (SPAdes) (version 5) | ecosystem: Environmental > Aquatic > Freshwater > Lake | place: Lake Michigan...
CGCCCAACTGCACGCTGCGGTCGAGATGGCCTGTATGGATGCGGCGGGCAAGGGCTTGGGCATCCGCGCTTGCGACCTGCTGGGCGGCGCGCTGCGCGAGGAAATTCCCTTTGCATCCTATCTGTTCTTTCGCCACCGCAATGCGGCCACGGGGGCTGGCGGTGAAACCAGTGCTGACGAGATCGTGGCCCATGCCATCGACCTGAAAACCAAACACGGCTTCACCACCCACAAGCTGAAAGCCGGCGTCTTTCCCCCCGCGCATGAGATTGAAGTCTACCGCGCCTTGGCCGCTGCTTTTCCCACCGATCGTTTGCGGATCGACCCCAATTCCGTTTGGACAGTGGAAGAAGCGATCCATGTGGGCCGCGCGATCCTTGATCTGAACAACGATTATTTCGAAGACCCCTGCTGGGGGCTGGAGGGTATGCGCCGCCTGCGCCAATTCGTGCCCATCCCCACGGCCACCAATGCGGTCGTGGTCAACTTTGAACAGCTGGCGCAATCCATCCGACAAGACCTGATCGACGTTGTCTTGCTGGACACCACCTTTTGGGGCGGGCTCAGGCAGGCCCACAAGGCGGGGACGGTGCTGGAAACCTTTCAATACGGCGCTTCGGTGCATTCTTCGGGGGAACTGGGGATCCAATTGGCCTCGATGCTGCATCTGGGCGCGTCTTTGCCCAATATCGGCTTTGCGGCAGACGCGCATTATCACCATTTGACCGACGACATCATCAAGGGTGGGCCGTTTCGCTATAAGAACGGCTCCATCGCCCTGCCCAAGGGGCCGGGCCTTGGGGTAGAGCTGGACCGCGACAAGATGGCCGAATACGCCGAGCATTTCCGCCGCTTGGGGGGCTATGCCTATGACCGCGATCCGGCGCGACCGAACTGGTATTCGGTTTTCCCCGAGCGCAACTTTGCCAACCCCGCTGATGGGGCTATGGCGCTGTAACAGCCTTTACACAGCGCGGTCGATTCGCGTGCTCAGGTGGATCAGGCTTTCTGACGATTTCACCCCCGCCATAGCGCCGATCTGGTCCAGCACGTCGTCCAAGGCCGCCGTGTTGGACGCCGCCAGTTGAAGCAGCAGATCAAACCGACCGGAGGTGGTAAAGACCCGCTCCACCTCGGCAATCGCCTTTAAGCGCGACAAAATCGCCGCCTGTCCGCGCGGTTCAATCGTCAGCAAAACCGACGCCCGCAGTCGCCCCTGCCGCGCCTCTTCGCCCAACTTTAGCGTGTAGCCCGCGATGACGCCCCCCGTCTCAAGCCGCTCAAGCCGCGCTTGAATGGTGGACCGCGCCACCTTTAGCCTGCGCGCCAAAGTCGCCACAGAGGTGCGTGCATCGGCACTGAGCAGCCCGATGATGCCGCGATCGAGGTCATCCATACAATATGCCTTCCTTTTTCGTCATTATGCCGAAGTTTTCAGACAAATATATAGTTTTGTTCGGTGAAGTTGTCACGCATATGCAGCATCCTACGTTGCAGGAAAAGGGCGGCTCATACGCACCTGGCCTGGTTGGAAAAACCGAGCTTGTGCCGAGGCCGACCTGTCCATTTTATGGCAACGGGGAGGGACAAGCATCTTGTTGGCAGAAAGGAATACGCCGATGGGACTGTCCAAAACGATCTGGACCAATCCGACCGAATACCTGCGCAATCAGCAGCCGGAGAATCCGGTTCTGTTTTTTGCGCCCCAAGCCGTGCAGGCGACCGCGCGTCGTTTTCTGCAAGGATTTCCGGGCCTTGTGACCTATGCAGTCAAGTCCAACCCTTCGGAAGAAGTGGTGGAAAACCTGATCGCGGCGGGTGTGAAGGGGTTTGACTGCGCCTCGCCGTTTGAGATTGACCTGATCCGCCGTCTGGATCCGGATGCAGCGATCCATTACCACAACCCCGTCCGCTCGCGCGCCGAGATTGCCTTTGCGATTGATCGCAACGTCACGTCTTGGTCAGTCGATAGCCGCAGCGAATTGGCCAAGTTGATCGAACTGGTCCCCGCCAAAGGCTGCGAAATTTCCGTGCGCTTCAAACTGCCAGTCGAAGGCGCTGCTTACAACTTTGGCGCAAAGTTTGGCGCGACTGCAGAAGTGGCGGCGGAATTGCTGAAAATCGTGGCGGATGCGGGCTTTGTGCCTTCGATCACCTTCCACCCCGGCACGCAATGCACCGATCCGGAAGCTTGGGCGTCGTATATCCGCGAAGCGGCGGTGATTGCGCGCAATGCGGGTGTGAAGATTGCCCGCCTGAACGTGGGCGGGGGTTTTCCAAGCAACCGTGTTGACGGGGAAAGCGTTGATTTGCACGCGATCTTCGAGACGATTGACCGTGTGACGGCTGAAAGCTTTGGCGCAAACCGTCCGGCCTTGGTCTGTGAACCGGGCCGTGGCCTGTGCGGCGATGCTTTTGCTGTGGCGGCGCGTGTCAAATCGGTGCGCGATGACCAGCACGTCTTTCTGAACGATGGCATCTACGGGTCGATGTTTGAATTCAGCCAGATCGGCATCATCAACCGCATCGAAGTGATGGACCAAAATGGTCACCGCCGCATGGGTGAAGTTCAGGGCCGCGTGGTCTTTGGCCCCACCTGCGATTCGGTAGACCGTTTGCCGGGCGAAGTGCCCTTGGCATCCGACGTGCAAGAGGGCGACTTCATCGTCTTTCAAGGCATGGGGGCCTATTCCACCGTCACCAACAGCCGGTTTAACGGCTTTGGTGAACTGGGCGTTGTCACGGTTCTGTCGCTGAAGAACTAAGGCCACCCGTCTCCTATCAAACCCCGACAGGCGCAGGTCTGTCGGGGTTTTTCTTTTGGCCCCCTTTCCCTTGGGTGCAGGGGTTGCCATAACCAGCGCAAAGCTATCAAGGATGATCCCATGCGCCACCTGACCGTTGCTGCCACCCAATTCGCCTGCACATGGGATTTGCCCGCCAATCTGGACAAGGCCGAGGCTTTGGTGCGCCAAGCCGCAGCCCAAGGGGCAAAGCTGATCCTGATCCAAGAACTGTTCGCCAGCCCCTATTTTTGCATCGAACAGCATCCGACCTATTTTCCCATGGCCCAGCCCTTTGCGGGCCACCCGCTGATTGCCCGCTTTGCTGATCTGGCGCGGGAATTGGGCGTGGTGCTGCCATGCCCCTATTTCGAAAAGGCGGGCCCCGCCTTTTTCAACTCCTGCGCCATCATCGACGCTGATGGGAAGATTTTGGGCAACTACCGCAAAACCCATATCCCGCAAGGCCCGGGGTATGAGGAGAAGTATTATTTCAGCCCCGGCGATACCGGCTACAAAGTCTGGGATACGGCCGTGGGCCACATTGGCCTTGGCATTTGTTGGGATCAGTGGTTCCCCGAATGTGCGCGGTCGATGGCGCTGATGGGGGCGGAAGTGCTGCTTTACCCCACAGCCATCGGTTCCGAACCGCCCGCGCCCGATTACAACAGCCAACCCCATTGGGAGACCTGTATGAAAGGCCATGCCGCCGCCAACATCCTGCCCATCATCGCGTCAAACCGCATCGGGCATGAAGTGGCCCCGGGTGGGCGCGATCTGACCTTTTACGGATCAAGCTTTATCTGCGACCATGCGGGGCAAATTCTGGCCAAGGCCAGTCGCGACCGTGAAGAGGTAATCACCGCCAGCTTTGATCTGGACCAAATCGCTGACCTGCGCGCGTCTTGGGGAATTTTCCGCGACCGCAGGCCCGAAACTTACGGCGCGGTTGCGACGCAAGATGGCCTGTTGCGCTAAAGCGCGTCGGGGTCGCGCAGCTGCGCCTCTAGCGCGCATTTCATCTGATTGATCTGGGCCCCATTGGGCCGCAGCAGATGCGCCGCCCGCACCAAGCGCAGCGCTGCGGAGGGGTCGGTGTTTCGCAAGACCAGCGCGGCCTTGCGCAAATCATCTGCGGTCAAATCCTCCATCACAGTTTTGCGTTTGCCCAGCGTGCCAATCACCGCCCGCAGGGCAGAGGTGGCTGTGGCATCGCTCCACCCATCCTGCGCCGTTTCGGGGTAATCGTCGAAGTCGTCGGGGAAAAGGTCGGGAAATGGGGTCAGTCCCAGCCTTTCGTTCAAAAGGCGATTGCTGGCGCGGTAGGGCGCAAGAAACGCCCTCGCCTCATCGGCCGAGGGCAGCATCTTTCCCTCATCCTGCGGCAAGGCGCGCAGCAGAGCGCGGGTAAGGGGGTCGTTATCCAAAATCTCACCAGCCAGATGGCCAACCTTGGACTGTTGCAGACCAAGGGCGGGGTTCTTATCGGGCACAGGCACGATCCCTTGGGCAGAAATGCCCAGAACATCCAACACATCCTCGGCAATATCGCCATTTTTCAGCAGCTTGCGATCATAAACCCGAACAGTCACAGTGCCGCCATCAAAGGCCCTTTCCCACATCGCCAAGCGGTGGTGATAATTCAAATACAAGGCGTGATGCGGTTGTGGTGGGGGCAGGGCGGCCAGCCCGTGGCCCCAAAGCTGCGCTTCCGGTGCCCTGCCGGGCCGCGCGCCCTCTTGATAATGCGAAAGGGCATGGCGATCTTGGCGGCGGATATAGGCCAAGATCTGCACCGCGTCGAAACGCGACCGCAGGGCCTTGGCCAAGGCATCAATCGGGGCCTGTCGAAAGAAGAACGAGAAGTTTTCTGAAGACCCGAAAACCTCTTGCCCCTGTGTGGCCGCAAGATCATCGGCAAATTGGTTAAGGTCACGCACCCCAAAGCCCTGCGTCAAAAGCGAGGCGGGGTCGATCACCGAAAGGTATCCGTGCAGTTGGCAGGTATCAGCCCGATGCGCATAGCCAACACCACGGCTTGCCAGCAGCTCTTTGTTCAATAAAAAGGTTTCCTGCAGGGTCGTCGTGCCGGTCTTGTGTGACCCGATATGAAGGGTAAGTCGCCGCATGGCGTTTATCATCCTATTGAAATAAATAGATTAAATTATAGATCGTCAAAATAGCAACTGCCAGAGCCTAGCAAGGATCTGGCAGTATTTTCAATCTAAATCTGTTCAGCCCAGACCTTAGCGATGGCGCAAATCAACATAGTCGCGCTTCTTTGGGCCGACATACAACTGACGCGGGCGCCCGATTTTGCCGTTTTCGCCGATCATCTCTTTCCACTGGCTGATCCAGCCAACCGTGCGTGAGATGGCGAAAATGGGCGTGAACATCGAGGTCGAAAAGCCCATCGCATCCAGAATGATACCAGAATAAAAGTCGACATTCGGATAGAGCTTTTTCGAGATGAAATACTCATCCGACAAAGCAATCCGCTCCAGTTCTTTGGCGACTTGCAGGGTGGGGTTGTTGTGAATGCCCAGCAGATCCAGCACTTCGTCTGCGGATTCTTTCATCACCGTCGCGCGGGGATCAAAGTTTTTATAGACGCGGTGGCCAAAGCCCATCAGACGGAAGCCCGAGTTTTTGTCTTTTGCCTTGGCGATATACTCCGGAATGCGGTCAACCGTGCCAATTTCGCGCAGCATTTCCAAGCAGGCTTGGTTCGCCCCGCCATGTGCCGGCCCCCAAAGGCAGGCAATACCCGCCGCAATACAGGCAAAGGGGTTGGCCCCCGAAGACCCCGCCAAGCGCACGGTCGAGGTGGAGGCGTTCTGCTCGTGATCGGCGTGCAGCATCATGATGCGGTCCATGGCTTTTTCCAGCACGGGGTTGACCACATAATCCTCGGTCGGCACGGCAAAGCACATGTGCAAGAAGTTGCCCGCATAAGACAGGCTGTTCTTGGGGTAAACAAAGGGCTGCCCGACCGAGTATTTATAGGCCATCGCCGCAATTGTCGGCAGTTTGGCGATCATACGCATCGCGGCCACTTCGCGCTGCCACGGGTCGGTGATATCAAGGCTGTCATGGTAAAAGGCCGACATTGCCCCCACCACACCCACCATGGTTGCCATCGGGTGGCTGTCGCGGCGGAAGCCACGGAAGAAATAGTGCATCTGTTCATGCACCATCGTGTGGCGCGTGATGCGGGCCTTAAAGTCGTCCATCTGGTCTTTGGTCGGCAGTTCGCCGTAAAGCAGCAGGTAGCACACTTCCAAATGGGTGCTTTCTGCGGCCAACTGTTCGATGGGATAGCCGCGATAAAGCAATTCTCCCTTGTCACCGTCGATATAGGTGATCGCACTTTTGCACGATGCGGTCGAGGTGAAGCCCGGATCATAGGTGAAGACATCCGCTTCGTCGTAAAGCTTGCGAATATCCACGACATCCGGCCCCATCACGGGCGACATCATCGGAAGGTCATAGGATTTGCCGTTCAAGCTTAATTTTGCAGTCTTATCAGCAGACATCTCTTAATCCCCAAGCTCTCCTCTGATCCCGTGGCAGCGGAACAGAGCAATTTCGTTTCGATCGCAAGGCGAGGCCAGCGCCTGTGGCTTAGCGACAAGCGTCGCCAAGCCGTGCAAGAGTTTCGTCACGTCCAAGCACCAGCATCATGTCATAGACGCTGGGGGTGGCCGTTCGTCCAGCAAGTGCCGCCCGTAAAGGAGAGGCCAGTTTGCCAAATCCGATGCCTGCAGCGGTTGCAGCCTCGGTCAGAATGGCTTCCAAATGCGCTTTGTCCCATGTAGCACTTTGCAACTGCAGCGTCAATGAATGCAGTATACCACGGGATACCGTATCAAGGAAAGCCGCCGCAGCAGGTTCGGGCACAATCGGGCGCTGGATCAAGGCGAATGCCGCTTTTTCAAGCAGTTCTGGGAAGGTCTTCGCGCGGTCTTTTAGGCAGTACATGCCCTTTAGCATCAGGTCATGTTGATTTGGTGACAGCGGGTCCTTGCCAGCCACCATCAGATAAGCCTGCAATTCGTGCAGCAGCGCAGCATCCTCGCCCTTGGCGATGTGGTGGCCGCAGGTGTTCTCTAGCTTTTTGAAATCCAAGCGCGCTGGCGCACGGCCGATCCCGTCCAGATCGAACATGGCTTTCGCTTCGTCGCTGGTGAAAATCTCGGCATCGCCCTTGGCCCAGCCCAGACGCGTCAAATAGTTGCGCATCCCCGCCGCTGGATAGCCCATGGCCTGATATTCCTCGACGCCCAAAGCGCCGTGGCGTTTGGACAGTTTCTTACCATCTGGCCCATGGATCAGCGGAATATGCGCCCAAACGGGCACATCCCAACCCATGGCCTGATAGACCATGGTCTGGCGCGCGGCATTGGCCAAATGGTCATCGCCGCGAATAACATGAGTGACGCCCATGTCATGGTCATCAACCACCACGGCCAGCATATAGGTGGGTGTCAGGTCTGAACGCAGAACGATCATGTCATCTAATTGATCGTTCTGGAATGTGACTTTGCCCTGAACCTTATCGTCAATCACCGTCTCGCCCTGACGCGGGGCTTTCATGCGGATCACATAAGGCAGGTTTGGGTGGCTGGCAGGGTCGGCATCGCGCCATGGGCTTAGGAACAAAGGATAGCGCCCTGCGGCTTCTTCTGCCGTGCGAAAGGTGTCGATCTCTTCCTTGCTGGAAAAGCACTTATAAGCCGTGCCGCGGTCTAGCATTTGGTGGGCCACCTCGGCATGGCGCTCTTTGCGGTCAAACTGGCTGACCACATCGCCGTCCCAATCCAGCCCCAGCCATGTCAGCCCGCGCAGGATCGCGGCGGTGGCTTCGGGGGTGGAGCGTTCGCGGTCGGTATCTTCGATCCGCAGCAAGAATTTACCGCCCCGCCCGCGCGCGTAAAGCCAGTTGAACAGCGCCGTCCGGCCGCCGCCGATGTGCAGATAGCCCGTGGGCGAAGGCGCAAAGCGGGTGACGATCTGGGGCGAGGACATATGCGCGTTAACCTTCTGGAAACCTTGGAGAGCTAGGCTCGCGGCAGCTTTAGGCAAATGCGGGACGGCTGACAAGGTGGGCAAGGCGGGACAGGCATGGGCTTGGGCGGTGCATTGGGCCAAAGACAGCGCGCCCACCGACGGCTTTTTGGCCACGCCCGTGTTTTTGGCCTTTGGCATCGGGGCGTGGTTTGGGCTGCAGGCCGAACCTAAGCCGCAATTTTACATCGCTCTGGCAGGGGTTCTGCTGGGTCTGTTGGTCTTTGAGCGCTTGAGCCCGTGGCGTTTGCGCCCGCTGGTCATCGCCTTGGCCTGCGTGGTGGTTGGGGTCTTGGCCTGTGGCGCGCGGATTTGGGTGGTGGCTTCGCCCATGTTGGCGCAGCCCTATTATGGCCCCGTTCAGGGCCGGATCGTTGACATCGACCGCTCGCAATCGGATGCCATCCGCTTGACGCTGGATCAAGTTGTGCTGACCGAAATTGCCCCAGATCAAACCCCTGCAAAGGTGCGCATATCTTTGAAGGGCGCGCCCCAAGCCGCCCGTTACGAGATGGGGCGCACGGTTTTGGTGACAGCCCGCCTGTCTGCCCCCGAAAGTGCGGCAGAACCGGGGGGATTCGATTTTCGCCGCATGGCGTGGTTCATGCAGTTGGGTGCTGTGGGCTACACTTCTAGTCCCGTGGTCACTTGGGCCCTGCCGGGCCCGTGGGATGCCAGCATCAACCGCCTGCGCAACCGTTTGTCGGCTGGAATCATGGCACAGGTTGCGGGCGATGCGGGGGCCTTCGCCTCAGGCGCGTTAACGGGGGATCAGTCGCAGATCACGGCACAGGTGGTGAACGATCTCAGGGTGTCCTCGCTGGCGCATTTGCTGGCGATTTCGGGCATGAATATGGCTTTTCTGACCGGCTTTGTCTTTGCGCTGATCCGCTATGGCTTGGCACTGGTTCCCCCCGTGGCTTTGCGGATCAACACCAAAAAAGCAGCCGCGATCTTGGCCTTTGGCGCGGCGCTGTTTTATCTGGTGCTGTCGGGGGCCAATGTGGCCACCACCCGCGCCTTTTTGATGGTGTCGCTGCTGCTTGGCTCTGTTTTGTTGGACAGGCGGGTTTTGACCCTGCGTTCGGTGGCACTGGCCGCGCTGATTTTGCTGATCTGGCAGCCGGAAAGCCTGCTGGCCCCGGGCTTTCAACTGTCTTTTGCGGCCACAATCGCCCTCATCGCTGGCTACGCCCCGGCCGAGCGGTTTTTGCGCGATAAGGGGCTGTCTGGATGGCTGGTGCCGGTGGCGATGATGGTTGTCACCTCGGGCATGGCGGGGCTGGCTACAGCGCCGTTTTCGGCCGCAACTTTTAACCAAATGACGGCCTATGGCTTGTTGGCCAACCTTTTGACTGTGCCGGTGATGAGCGTTTTGATGGGGGCAGGTGTTGTCGCGGCGCTTTTGGCCCCCGTGGGGCTGGCGGCTCCCGCGCTGATGGTGATGGGCTGGGCCGCCCAGTGGATTTTGGCTGTCGCCCATTGGATCGCGGGCCTGAACGGTGCCATCACCCCCGTGCCGCAACCCGGCCCTTGGGTCATTCCGCTGATCACTTTGGGCGCGCTTTGGGCGCTGATCTGGCAGGGCAGGGCGCGGCTTTTGGGGATGGCCCCCTTGGCCTTGGCCTTTGGGCTTTGGGTTATGGTCGAACGCCCAGCCCTTTTGATTTCCTCGGATGGCGTTTTGGCGGGTGTGCTTGGCCCCCAAGGCCGTGCCCTTTCGGCATCAAGGGGGGCGGGATTTTCCGCCGAATCGTGGCTGGCCGATGACGGCGATTTGGCACTGCAGGGCGAGGCTGCCACACGTGCGGGCTTTAAGGGCGAAAAAACTCAGCGCGCGTTTCAGATTAATGGCCTGCGCGGCGTGGTCCTGTCGGGCAAAGAAGCGGGGGCAAATGTGGCTGCCGCCTGTGCAGTGGCGGATATTGTCGTTCTGCCAGCGCGGTTTGGCCCAGCGCCTGTTGGGCCCGATGGCTGCAAAGTGATTGATGCAATGCTCTTGCGCCAAAGCGGCGCTTTGGCGGGGGTCTTGCAGGACGATGGGCTTTTGCTGGTACCTGTTCACCGCGCCACAAGGATTTGGTCAGGCGTCACGCGGCCCATGAAACCGCTGCTTTTGCAGCCGAATGCGGCGCGTTTTGCAGCCCTGCCGGGCCGACCAGATCCTTAGGGTCGATCAATAGCTGCGGATCAGGCCCACCAATTTGCCCTGCACCTTGACCATATGGCTGGGGAAAACCCGCGTCTCAAAAATTGGGTTTGCGGCCTCTAGGGCGATCATCGTGCCTTTGCGGCGGAAGCGCTTCAGGGTTGCTTCGGCGTCTTCAACCAAGGCCACGACAATATCGCCATTCTCGGCATCTTGCTGTTCTTGGATGATCACGATGTCGCCATCGTTGATCCCCGCTTCAATCATCGAATCGCCCTTCACCTCTAGCGCGTAATGCGCGCCTTTGCCCGAGATCAGCGCGTTGGGCACGGTGACATGGTGGCTGATGTGCTGAATGGCTTCAATCGGCACACCGGCTGCGATGCGGCCCATCATGGGAATTTCCATCGCATAGGATGTTTCGATGGAAAGCGCCGCAGCAGGGCGCGCCGGCGGAGCGGCCGGTTTAGACCCCTGCACGACACGGGGCTTAAAGCCCACTTTTTCCATCGCCTCGGGCAGCTTCACGATTTCCAAGGCGCGGGCGCGGTGGGCCAAGCGGCGGATAAACCCACGCTCTTCCAAGGCGGTGATCAGGCGATGGATGCCCGATTTCGATTTCAAATCCAGCGCATCCTTCATCTCGTCAAACGAGGGCGGCACGCCATCGCTGTCAATGCGGGTGCGAATGAAATCCAAAAGTTCGATCTGCTTGCGCGTCAACATAGGCGTCACCCTTTTCTGAAATCACGGGGCCAAAGCGGGATTGCGGCACGGGAATGCCACAAGTGTTAATACAATGTTCTATCCGTGTTCTCGTTTTGTGTCAATACTTGTGCGGTTTACAGCGCGATATAGCGCGCGTCGGTCCCCTTGGCTTGCGCGCCATCGCCCATTGGGCGGATCAGCAGGGCGTTGGCTTGGGTCAAAATGCCAATCAGGGCCGAATCTTGGCGGTCAAACGGGGTGATGACGCCCTGTTGTAGCCTTGCGCGCATGTAATGCGTGCGCGGCCCGTTGGCCTCGACCTGCGCCCCCAAAACGGCTGGATGTTCCACAGGGGCCACATCGGGCCGCCCTTGCAGGGCGCGCACCATGGGCAGCACAAACAGATGGGCGCACACGATGGAGGACACCGGATTCCCCGGCAACCCCAGCATCGGCGTGCCCGAAACGCGCCCCGCCATGAGGGGCTTACCCGGCCGCATGGCGATTTTCCAAAAGGCGCGTTCCAGCCCCAAACTTTCCGCCACAGGCCCGACCAGATCATGATCGCCCACCGAAGCCCCGCCGATGGTGACAATCAAATCCGCCCCCCGCGCCAGCCCGAACACAGCCGTCAGATCCGCAACCGTGTCGCGCGCTATGGGCAGGATGCGGGCAATCGCCCCTTCGGCTTCCACCAAGGCGGCGATGGCGAAAGAGTTCGAACAGATGATCTGCCCCGGCCCCGGTTCTTCCCCCGGCATCACCAGTTCATCGCCCGTGGCGATGATCGCCACCACGGGGCGGCGGTGGACAAGCACCTGCGGTATGTTCATCGCCGCCAAAAGCGCCAGATCATGCGGGCCGATGCGGCGGGGTTCCAAGCCTTCGCCGGCTTTGAAATCTTGGCCCTGCGGGCGAATGTGGCGGGCGATATCGGCTTTGGGGTTCAGCGTGATCACATCGCCCACCACGCTGACATCTTCTTGCAAGACCACACGGGTGGCCCCCTGCGGCACAGGCGCGCCGGTGAAGATGCGCACCGCTTGGCCTGCTTGCACCGCCCCCGCAAAGCCAAGTCCCGCCTGTGCGGCGCCCACAACAACAAATGTATCCCCCGCCGCCGGATCACCGCGCAGCGCATAGCCATCCATAGCCGAGGCGTCAAAGGGTGGCTGGTCGCGCACAGCCAGCGCAGGTTCGGCCATCATCCGCCCCACAGCATGGCGCAGGGCCACGGCTTCGGCAGGCAGCGGCGCGACCAGCGCCAAGCACCGCGCCAGCGCCTCGTCGACCGCGATCACGGCTTTGCCTCGTAAAGCCCCGACTTGCCGCCGTCTTTCAGCAAAAGCCGGATGCCTTCGATCTGCATCCCCTTTTCTACGGCCTTAAGCATATCATAAACCGTCAGGCAGGCGACTGAGACGGCGGTCAGCGCCTCCATCTCCACGCCCGTGACGCCAGAGGTTTTCACCGTGGCCGTCACCCGCACACCTGGCAGGGCGGCGTCGGGCACCAAATCCACCGCGACTTTTGTGATGGGCAAAGGGTGGCAAAGCGGGATCAGATCAGCGGTTTTTTTGGCAGCCATTATCCCCGCCAGCCGTGCCACGCCCAGAACGTCGCCCTTCTTGGCGCGGCCTTGAGTGATCAGGCCAAGGGTCGCCGCCGTCATCACAATGTGCCCTTCGGCGGTGGCGATGCGATCAGTCACGGCTTTTGCGCCGACATCGACCATATGGGCATGACCCTGATCATCAAAATGCGTCAGATCACTGGGGTTAGGGCCGCTCATGCGCCCCCCGAGGTTAGCGGGTTGGCCAGAATGGCACGGGTGGCTTGGGTGACATCATCTTGGCGCATCAGGCTTTCGCCGATCAGGAAACAGCGCACGCCGTAGCGGGCCAGATCAGCCAGATCTTGCGCGGTATAAAGCCCGCTTTCCGATACAATCAGCCGCCCTTCGGGCACATGGCGGGCCAAGGTGCGGGTGGTGTCCAGCGTCACTTCGAACGAGTGTAAATTGCGGTTGTTGATCCCGATCAGTGGTGATTTCAGGCGGCTGGCGCGGTGCAATTCGTCCAGATCATGCACTTCGATCAGCACATCCATGTCAAGGGCGAAAGCTGCGGCCTCAAGCTCGGCGGCTTGGTCGTCGGATACCGAGGCCATGATGATCAAGATGCAATCGGCATGCAACGCGCGGGCTTCGACCACTTGATAGGGATCATAAAGAAAATCCTTGCGCAGACAGGGCAGTTTGACCGCCTGATGCGCCGCCACAAGATAAGAATCATCCCCTTGGAACGAGGGGCCGTCGGTCAGCACCGACAGACAGGTGGCCCCACCTGCTTCGTAAGCCTTGGCCAAGGCGGGCGGGTCAAAATCTGCGCGGATCAGCCCTTTAGACGGTGAGGCTTTCTTGATTTCCGCAATCAGCCCATAGCCCGCCCCTGCGGCATCCGACAGGGCGCGGGCAAAGCCGCGCGGCGTGGGGGCAGCGGCGGCTGCTTCTTCCACCAAGCGCAGGGGGCGCGCGGCTTTGCGGGCGGCAACCTCTTGCAGCTTATAGGCCTTGATAGTGTCTAGGATCGTAGCGCTCATGCGGTGGGTTTAGCGTGGGTGCGGGCCAAAGGAAAGGGAGCGCGCGCGTTGGATCTGGGTCGCCAGCACAAAGGCCAAGGCCGGCCAAAAGGCTTGGGCCAGCCCATAAGCCCCCACAATCCGCCGATTGCCGCCAGATGACAGGGCCACAGCTTCGGTCGTCAGCGTCACGATCCGCCCGCCGCCCAGCAGCAGGGTGGGCAGGTATTGCCCGACCGACACCGCAAAACCCACAGCCGCCGTGGCGGCGATTGGCCCCGCCAGCATAGGCAGCCGCAGACGCAGCAAGACGCGCCAAGGTTTGGCGCCCAAACTGGCCCCAACCGCCCCCAACTGCGGGTTCCAGCTGCGAAATGGCCCTGACAGGCCCAAGACCACATAGGGCAGCACATAGACCAGATGGCCCAAGGCGACTGCCACAAAGGGCGGCATGGGCAGGTGCAGAAGCGCCGTGGCGATGCCGGGCAGGACGACGATTTGTGGAACAATCAAAGGCAAAAAGATCAGCCCATCGCGGCGCGGGCTTGGGGGCAAAGCCTCGGCCTGCAAAGCCCAAAGCGTTAGGGCCAAGGCCACAGCGGTGACGCCCAAGGCCAGCACCACGCTCGTGGCCGAGGCGTCCAGCAGGGCAGGGCCGGCGGATGCCCAAGCCTGTAAGGTGATCTGGTTGGGCAAAGCCTCTGGAAAACGCCAAAGCCCTGCAACAGACCAAAGCCCCAACCCCAGCAGTCCCAGCAGGGGCAGAACGATCAAGCCCACCACCGCCGCCGTGGCTAAGGGTGTAAAGATCCGCTCGGCCCAAGGCGCGCGGATGCCATTTAGCGTCATTCTTTGGCGCAAGGCAGATGCAGCCGCCTCGACCCCGCGCCACAAGATCAGCGCCGCAGCCACCAACCCTGCCTGCAGCAGCGCAGCAGCGGCGGCTTGGTCTTGATGCGTCAGGCTGGCCGCGCTGCGCCACAGGCTGATCTGGGCAGACAGGCTATAGGGCAGGCTGGGCCCCAAGATCATCGCCATGTCGACAGTGGTCATCCCATAGGCCAAAACTGCCAGCACAGGCAGGCGCAGCGCAGGATAAAGGCTGGGCCAAACCACCAGCGCAAAGCCCATGCCCCGCCCATAGCCCAAGGTCGCCGCCACCCTTTGCCTGTGCCGCAGCGCGGGTGTCATCGCCGCCAGCGCCATCAGCAGCAAAAAAGGCGTTTCCTTTACCACCAGCCCCAAGGTCAGCGCCATGCCCCAAGGGTCGTTCAACGTCATGATGTCAGGCGGAGAAAGCCACCCCGTGGCCCAAGGCGAGATTGCCCGTGCGATCCAACCAGAGGGGGCGATTAAGAACGCCAGTCCCAAGGCCGCGGAAGCATGGGGCAGGGCCAGCAGGGGGGCCAAAAGCCGTTCCAACAGACCAAGGCTGCGCGGTTCTGCGCCCAAAATCAGCCCAACCAGCGCCAAGGATATCAGCGTGGCCCCCAAGCCTGGCCCTAAAGACAGCAGACAGGCGCGGGCGAGCCCCGGCCAATCCAATAGCGCGGATAGGCTGGTGGCCCCTTGGCCCAAGGTGATGAGCAACCCCAAGCCCACGGGCAAGACCAAGAACGCCCGCAAGATCAGGGGGGCCAGTTTCATGCGGGGTTACGGGGCAACGCCGTAGCGCCGCGCCCACTGGTCACTGATCTGGGTCATCCAACTGGCGTGCGGTTCTAGCAGGGTTGGCCCCAATTCCGCAGGCGACAGGGTGGCAGGGCCACGCGGGGCATCCTGAAACAAGGCACGGTCGGCGGGGGAAAGTGCGGCCATATTCAGTACGGTTTGAAAGCCCAAAACGCTGGCATCTTGGGCGCGTGCTTGCACGGCGGGCTCTAAGAGCAGGTTCGCCACCACCTGCGCCCCTGCGGCGGCATTGGCGTTGAAAGGGATCGCCACGAAAGACGCATTGCCGATGGTGCCGCCATCAAGAACAAAGGTGCGCACTGTGTCGGGCAGCGTGCCTGCGGCAATCTCGGCACTCGCGCGGCCGGGGTTGAAAGCAAAGGCGATTGCCACTTCGTCATCGGCCAGCAACTGGCCAAGGGCGGATTCGTTGGGCGGAAAGGCTTTGGCTTGCCGCCACAGGTTTGGATGCAAAGCGTCCAGAAACTGCCATAGGGCCTCCAGCGCGGGGTCGGCATCGGCGGCAGGGCGTTGCAAGATCAAAGGGTCAGGCAGCAGGGCGTACAGCACCTGTTTTAGAAAGGTCAGGCCCAAATAGTCGGGTGGTTGGGGATAGGTGAAGCGGCCGGGGTTGGCCTTGGCCCAATCGGCCAGCGCCAGAATTGATTTGGGCGGGTCGGCCAACTTGGCGCTGTCATGCTCAAAAACCAGTTGCGCCATAGCCCACGGGCTTTCCAAGCCCTGCGTGGGTTCGGTGAAATCTGTGACCGTGGCAGGCTTGCCCAAGGTATCGACCAGCGCCCAATTGGGCAGGCTTTGGGCAAAGGGGCCGTAAAGCATCCCCGCCCGCTTCATCGCGGCAAAGTTTTCGCCGTTGATCCAGATCAGATCCACCGCTCCGCCACTACCCTTGCCCGCCGCTTGTTCAGCCTGCACGCGCGCCACGGCATCGGATGTGGCTGCAAGTTTCACATGGGTCAGCGTAACGCCGTAGCGTGCTGCCGCCTCTTCGCCCACCCAAGCGATAAAGGCGTTGATCTTGGGGTCGCCGCCCCAAGCGTGAAAGAACACCTCTTGGCCCTTGGCCTGCGCCAGCACCAAAGCCCAATCGCCCGCCCATCCCCGCCCGGCCCACAAAGCCGCCAGCCCCAAGCCACCAAATTCCCGTCTATTCACCGAAAGCCTCCATCCAATCCACCCAATCTAGCG
>Ga0209550_10003003_pt1 | contig 16164 bp, 9 predicted proteins | sample LauGreSuBDMM15SN_2_FD_187567 | JGI IMG/M metagenome (GOLD analysis project Ga0209550, IMG submission 187567) | Freshwater lake microbial communities from Lake Michigan, USA - Su13.BD.MM15.SN (SPAdes) (version 5) | ecosystem: Environmental > Aquatic > Freshwater > Lake | place: Lake Michigan, USA...
TGATATCTGCGTTAGAAATCGAATTGATTATTATTTTAAAAAATAGATTGGCTTGAAATTAGCAAAATAGAATTAGCGTCAGGTGTTAATTAGAGAAACAAATTATGAAGGAATTGTTAACGGAAGGCCTAGTGTGAAATGCTATCCAATTTTTACAGATGTCATCGTCAAAGATCCCCCTACAGGTTTGTCGTTGAAGAATTGAACCTGTTCATTTTTCCCTTGCAACCCAACTGTATAGATCAATGGCAAATAGTGTTCGGGGGTAGGAATTGCGAGCAATGTTTCCTTTCCCAATTGCTGATAATGAATCAAAGGCTGATGGTTGTTATTTTCAATCAACTCCTTGAACGTTTGATTCATCAGCAATGCCCAATCGTAGCCGTAGGCTGGACCATCTAGTTTATCCCATGCCACCATGCTAAGGTTGTGGACCATGTTGCCACTGCCAATCACCAAAATTCCTTTTTTGCGCAGTTGGTATATTTCTTTCGCCAGTTCATAGTGAAAGATCGGATTCTTGGTATAATCAATACTGAGTTGTAAAACCGGGATGTTTGCATGAGGATACATGTGTCTGACGACTGTCCAGGTGCCATGATCCAAACCCCAATCATGATCCAATTCAACTTTGGTGGAATGAATGAGGGAGGCCGCTTCTTTGGCCAAGGCAGGACTTCCAGGTGCGGGATAAACAACTTGAGACAAAGCATCAGGGAAACCACCGAAATCGTGGATTGTTTTGGGAAAATCCATTGTGGTTATTTTGGTGCCCTTTGTAAACCAATGGGCAGAAATTACCAGCACAGCCTTGGGTGTTGGAATTTCGCTTGCCAATGACGTCCATCGTTTGCTAAATTCATTGTCCTCTATGCCATTCATTGGAGATCCATGTCCCACAAACAAAACAGGCATGAGAAAACTTTGCTCAAGAAAGCTTTCTGTGAAAGTTTTGAATTCGTTGAATGTATTGATGGAAGTCATGTGGAGGTGGTATTGTATATCTTATCGAAAAGTTTATTAAGATACCTTATTTTTTGGTGAACATTTGAGGTGGATGTTTAGTGATTGATTTTACGATTGAATTTTATGTAGATGAAATACTGACATTCCTAAAAATAGGTATGCTGTTTTACAAGTTTTTAAAGGAGATAATTGTCCCCTTTAATAATTAATGTCAGTTGTCAAAATTGCCAACAAATATCAAAACTTGCATTTTTTGCATGTTTTGATAATTTATAATTAATTTTGATGCATCATGAAATACACCAATAGGATTCATTATATAAACAAACTATTGTCATTTAAAGACAAGGATTTGATAAAAGTCGTCAGTGGCTTACGGAGATCTGGAAAATCTACACTGCTAGATTTATATCGAGAAAAGCTGACTAAAATGGGTATTGGTAAACGTCAGATTCAGTTTTACAATTTTGAATTGCCAGAAAATTATTTAAACAAAAATTGGGACGATATCTACTTTGAAATCAAAAAAAAACTACAAGTAGACAAACCTAACTATATTTTTCTTGATGAAGTTCAGAATATACCCCTTTTTGAAAAATTAGTAGACGGCCTATTTGCCTCTAAAAATACTGACGTCTATATCACAGGCTCTAATGCATTTTTATTAAGCAGTGAGCTAGCTACAATGATAAGCGGAAGGTATATTGAAATTTCAATTTTACCCTTCTCATTTTACGAATATTTAACTGCAAGAAATATTGAAACAACGAATAAATACCTCAACTATGAAACCTTGTTTTTTGATTATGTAAATGAAACTTCGCTTCCAAAAGGAGTAGATCTAAGAGAGGGTGGCTATGACAAAATTTATGAATACCTAGAAGCTATTTACACAACAATTATTGAGAAGGATATCACACAGAGGTATCAAATAAATGATAAGCGTGCCTTTACCAATATTGTAAAATTTGTTGCTACAAACATTGGCAATGCACTGTCTCCTAGTAACATTTCAAAAACACTAAAACAAGATGGACAAAATATTCATCATTCCACTGTTGAAAATTATATTGAATATTTGACAGCGAGTTTTGTGTTTTATAAAGTAAACAGATTTGACTTGAAGGGGAAAAAACAACTTGCTACCCAAGAAAAATACTACCTCGTAGACGTGGGCTTGCTGAATGTATTAGCGGGAAAAGAAAGAACAACAGATAGAGGTCATATCCTGGAAAATATTGTTTTTTTGGAATTGCTGCGCAGAGGCTATAAAATATGGACTGGAACAAGTCGCAATAGTGAAGTCGATTTTGTTTGCAAAACACCTTTGGGTGATATAGAATATTATCAAGTTGCCTGGCAATTAAGTAATGACAACACTGTGGAACGTGAGTTTGGATCTTTAGAAAAGATAAATGACAATTATCCCAAATATTTACTCACAACAGAATCATTTACAACTAATCGAAGTGGCGTATACCATTTAAACGTTTTCAATTGGTTGCTGAACGATGCTATTTATAAATAGTATTTGATGAAGTTTGTTTTCAGTTTTCTTTTTCCGCTGTTGACATAACTAAAAAATGAAAAAATCTGATTTTAAAAAATCATTTCAACAACCTAACCATCACATCCTTATAATACACAATACTCTTTGGGTCATGACCTTGTAAAGCAAAGGTACCGGCAGCCAAGATGCGCCCAGGTTGGTTTTTAGGAGGTGTAAATCCTTCAGGCTGAATCCAATCTGTGACAACCACATCATTAATTTTAACAACCACATGGTTGCCTTCTACACGAATATATTCGGTGTACCAAACATCATCTGCCACATAAACTTCCCTTGTATCCTTGATGTTGTACAAACCACCGGTGCGCTTCCAATCGGTGTGAGAATTATTAACTTGTACTTCAAACCCTTTGGAAGGGAATCCTTTTTCTTGAAAGATGGTGTGGAAATAGATTCCTGAATTTGATCCGGGCTTTGTCATAACCGTGGCCTTGAATTCAAAATTTTTAAAGGCTTGGTTCATCAATGGTCCGTCATAATACAGGTGTGATCGAGGCCCTGCAACTTTTATGGCACCATCTTCAACAGAAAATGTTGTTGGGTTTTCACCTAACTTCCAGCCATTGAGTGTCTTGCCATCAAACAAACGTATCCATTTATTGCTTTGATTGATTTTGGCAGCACAAGAGCAAAGCATAACAATCAACAAGGCGGCAAATACATGAAAGTATTTATTCATAAAACACTGTTTTAGAATTTTCAAGATAACTTCAATGAATGTAATAAGAAATACTGAACTTTTTACAAATGAAATTATTCGAAATGGATATTTTTGGAGTTGAATATGATGATGGTCTAAGGTTTATATCCGCCCCGGCGGACTCGGGTTCTAATCCCGGTCTCGGTACACTGAAAAATTTTTTAAATGAACCACTTATATTTTATTGTAAGTGGTTTTTATTTTTAGACTGTCGTTGCGTTAGGTTCTGCGTGAGGTTGTGTGCATTTTTCATCGTTTTTCGCTTGCTCAACATCAAGCCAGACCCTAAATTCTACATTAGAGTATAAATATATACATGATACAGCCCACTCATAAATATTGCTTATTAAACATTAAATAAAAAGACTAAATTGTTTTTTCATCAACGATTGTAAAGTCTATGAATATTCCAAAAATAACCTTCACGCTTGTTTGCTTTTTTGCATTGCTTTTTAATTCAAATCATTTAAGTGCTCAAGGAACAAGATTATTACGACAGCCTTCTATAAGCGAAGACAAAATCAGCTTTGTCTATGGAGGTGATATTTGGGTGGTCAGCAAAAATGGCGGTGATGCACTTCGTATTACCAGCACAGCTGCTGTAGAAAGCAACCCACATTTCTCGCCTGATGGCAAGCAAATTGCATTCACATCAAACCGTTCTGGTATTGATGCAGTTTATGTAGTTGAAACGACTGGTGGAACACCCAAGCGACTCTCTTGGTATCCATCTGCTTCCTACACACGGGGTTGGTCTGCTGATGGCAAAAAAATATTGTATGCTACTTCCCGCGAAACCGCACCCACGGCTTATTGCAGGCTATGGACTGTTTCGCCTGCAGGAGGCCCTTCCACTAAATTGCCCGCTCCATGGGGATTTGATGGTGCAATTTCTTCAGATGGAAAAGCATTGGTGGTTGACAGGGTAACACGTTGGGATGTTGAATGGCGTAACTACAGAGGTGGACAAAATACAGCCTTGCAAATTCTTGATTTAAAAACACTCACTGAAAAGTCAATTCCAAATGAAAGGACCTTCGACATTCAGCCAATGTGGATGGGCAATTTGGTTTATTTCTTATCAGACAGGGATCAGAATATGAATATCTGGTCATTTGATCCTTCAACAAATGCATTGAAACAAGTTACTGAAACAAAAAATACTGACGTAAAATGGCTTGATGGAAATGGAAAAGAATTGGTGTATGAATGGAAAGGGTATTTACATTTATTAAATCCTGCCTCAGGAAAAAGTAAACAACTTGAAATCAATGTAAGCGGTGATTTTCCATGGGCTGAAACGAAATCAGAAAACATCAGTGCAAAAATTGAGTCGATTGGAATTTCTCCCACAGGTAAACGAATGGTAGTAGAAGCACGTGGTGAAATTTTTACCCTTCCTGTTGAAAATGGAGATGCCCGTAACATTACGAAAAGTTCGGGTGCTGCAGACCGGCTTCCTTTGTGGTCGCCTGATGGCAAACAACTTGCCTATTTTTCAGATGCTGATGGTAAAGGGTATTTATTGTATTTGGTTGATCAGGATGGTACAGGGCCAAAGCGTTCACTTTCATTGGGTGAATCAAAACTCGCATGGGAGCCAGTGTGGTCGCCCGATGGAAAGCATATCGCATTTGCAGATGACGATGTAAGAATTCGCGTGATTGAGATTTCAACAGGAAAAATTATCACTGCAGATGTTGGTGGTACAAATATTGAAAGAGGCTCAATGGGATTAGCATGGTCGCCCGATTCAAAATGGTTGGCATATGCAAAAACCGCACCGAATAACTTTAGAAGAATAAATATATGGTCGCTCGAATCAAAGAAAGTTCAAGCGATTACAGACCACATGGCAGACGCCATACAACCCGCATGGGATGCCGATGCACATCATCTATATTTTTTAGCTAGTACCAATGCAGCACTTGCATCTGGTTGGGCCAATACCAGTTCGATTCAGTCAAAGCCTGGGTTTGGCGCTTATGTAATTGTATTGCGCAAATCAGACCCAACACCATTTCCATTAAAGAGTGATGAAGAACCCGATTCAACCAAGCAAGTGAAAAAGAAAAAGGATTCCACAGATGCTATGGTGAAAATTGATTTTGATGGCATCGCTGTAAGAACATTGGCATTGCCGATTAGTGGAACTTCATTTGATCGAATGTTTGGTAGAATAAAGGGCGGGGTATTCATTGGCGCTGGACCTGTTTTAAACAAGTTTACCATTGAAGGAAAGAAATTGGAAGAGTTTTCAAAAGGTTATTCAGATGCCTATGTTTCTGCCAATGGTGAAAAAATATTATTGCAATCTGGTAGTTCATACCGCGTTGTTTCTACTTCAAAACCACCTTCAGCTTCAGAGGGTAGTGTAACTGTTAACTTGCGCATGGAATTGAACCGTGCACAAGAATGGAAACAAATTTTTGAAGATGCTTGGCGTTATGAAAGGGATTATTTCTATGACCCTAATATGCATGGACGTGATTGGAATGAAGTATATGATCGCTATGCACCCTTGGTACCTTATGTAAAACATAGAAGTGACCTCTCTTACATTCTTGATCAAATGAATGGTGAACTTTCTGTTGGCCACAGTTTTGTATTTGGTGGTGATTATCCTGCGGTAGATGAAAACCAAGTAGGATTGCTTGGCGCAGATTTGATGTTGAATGAAGGCAAATGGAAAATCAGTAGAATTTTTACAACTGAAAGTTGGAATCCAGGATTGATAGCGCCATTGGCAACCCCTGATTTGAAAGTGAAGGAAGGGGATTATATCCTTGCTATTGATGATGTTAAGCTGAATGAAAACGATGATCCTTATTCATTGCTTGACGGCAAGTCTAAAAAGCAAACAGTTTTACTTATAAATAATAAAGCAAGTGAAGAAGGCGCATGGACGATTACAATATCACCAATTGAGAGTGAATCAGGTCTTCGTCAAAGGGCATGGGTTGAAGACAATAGGAGAAAAGTAGATGTTTTGTCTGGTGGAAAATTAGGATATGTTTGGGTTCCCAATACTGGAGGTCCTGGATTTGTTTCTTTCAATAGGTATTATTTTGCTCAGCAAGATAAAGAGGGCGCAGTGATTGATGAACGATTCAACGGAGGCGGATTGCTAGATGACTATATGGTAGATCTGATGGTAAGGCGTTTGCGTGCATCACTAACCAATGAAGTACCTGGCGGAGCTGCACTTAGATTGCCGGCAGGAATTTTAGGTCCAAAGGCATTGTTGATCAATGAAATGGCAGGTTCTGGTGGAGATTTCTTTCCTTGGGTATTTAGGCATCAAAAAGTAGGACCCTTGATTGGAACCCGCACATGGGGCGGACTTGTCAAATCTTCTGTTCACTATGCCATGATAGACGGGGGTTCATTGACTGCTCCAGATAATGCTGTATTTGATCCTGTTGAAAATAAATGGATAGCTGAAAATGAAGGTGTGGCTCCTGATATTGAACAGAAGCTTGATGCTATAACTGTCTCAGAAGGCAGAGATGTTCAACTTGAAAGAGCGGTACAAGAAGTGTTGAAATTGCTTGAAAAAGAACCAACGAAAAAAATTACGTATCCAAGGTATTCAAAGCCTGCTATCAAGAAATAACATTTTGTAGTCAGGAATTAGAATTTCAGAAGATCAAACGAATTTTATTTGTTCTACGATATCCGTAAGGTTATGAAGTATTTTCAATTGTACTGCTAACCGAGCAACAAAAAACAGTAGAAATGGCACAAAAAAGTGCCACAAAGGGCTTAAAAAACTCCGATTTCATAAGATTTCGGAGTTTTTGTGTTTAGGGATTGTCGGCTCAGATTTGTTCCGCTGACATCCCTGCGTGAGTAAAACACCCCCTTAATTCGACTAAAATCGGTTGATTTCTATTTTGTGAAAACATAACGCATTACAAATCAATACCTTAATTTCCCAGAAATCTTCATATCCGCCGCGGCGGACCCGGGTTAAAATCTCGTTCTCGCTACATGAAAATCAAGGACTTACTTTAAATTGTGTGTCATTTGTTGTACCTGCGTGAAGCTTGCGTGAGATTTTTACTTTTTTACTAGCATATTATTTAGACAACTCGTTATATAGTGTTGGAATCATTTCATGATAATCGGTTACTACTTTTCTTATGATGCCTGTTTTATCAATAATGAAATGTGTGGGATAGCCTGAAACTTTTAAAGAATCTTCTATAAATGATTGAGGTACTGGCAAAACGGCATAACTAAATTTATGCGTCAATAAAAATGAGTCAAGTTTTTCCTTTGAATCAAATGCTAGACTTATAAAAAGAATATCTTTTCGATTTTTATACTTTTCAACAAACTCATTCAGCGCTGGCATTTCTTGAACACAGGTTAGACAATTAATGAACCAACATTTTAAAACAACAACTTTACCTTTAACAGATTCATTATTATACAAATTCCCTTTGAGGTCTTTGAATTCAAATATTGGTATTTTAGTACCTTCCATTTTGTATTTAATATATTCATCATCCCCTATTCTTTTAGCCTGTGTTTTTATTTCAGGATCAATTGATGGGTTTAATTTAAACAGTTTATATTTTGATTCAGAGCCTTCAATTTTTAATGGAATAAATTCTCCTGTTGAAAGTTGTTTTAAAAAACTTTCTTTTGAAATAATATTAGATGAAATGTCTAATGGGATAAAATCTGAGGAAAGTTTAATGTTCTTAAAATTATAATCCCACCAAGTTCTAAAATCTTGTTGAACTTGATTTTCATCAACATTAGGAATATCTGTATTGGAGATTTGGAAACAAGAAAAGTTTGAGAAAATGATGAACATCAATAAAACGATGAAAGTAGATATCTCTTTTCCCATATTTGTATTTGTCTAAATATCAATAATTTACTCAACCATAGCTTCCGCTTCAATTTCAACCAAATATTCATCGCCTATTAAATTGGCTTGAACCATGGTGTTGACTGGTTGTATATCAGCAAAACGTTGTCCATGCGCCTTGGCAATGGCTTCCCATTGATTTATATCTTTTACAAATACCCTGGTGCGAACAATGTCTTCTAATTTACCCCCTAATGATTGAATGGCGCCTTCAATTTTATCAAAAATAAAATGAGCTTGTGCTGCTGGATTATTTCCTCCAATCACTTTGGAACCATGTGTGGCCGTGGTTCCAGAAACTAAAATTCGATTGCCTTTGCGTACAGCACGACTATAACCAGCCATGGTTTCCCAACTGGTTCCTGACAAAGCCTTTATTTTTCCAGTCTTATCTTTTATTGTTGGATAAGGGGAAGTAATTTCTTTTATATGATGACTTAAATCGCCACTGGCAGTTAAAAATGGGGGCTTACGGTATTCATCCCCACAATCACCGGGTATGCCATTTCCTTGAGCCAATATTTCTTTGATTTCTTCACGCTCAGTTTCCAACAGTGTCAATCCAAGAATTTTTTTATTTTCATCAATATGTGATGATTCTCCCAACCTCGCACCTACAATTACTCCTCCTACTGCAGGCAAGTCTTTGATGTATGCACTGGCAATGGTGGCAATGGATACTGAGTGTTTTTTTGCCACCACATCTAATAAGACTAACAAAGTTTGATACCAATCCCAACCACCTGCTGCATCAATGTATCTTTTGTATTTCATCTGCGACCAGGTTAAAGCATCAGTGATTGATGGTTCAGGTTGATGAAGCCATTTTTCGCTGAAAAATCCACCTGCAACTGTGCCAAAGGCTAATATTTTTATATTATTTGCTAAACAAGTAGCCGTCATTTTATCTGCTGCTCGTTGATCTAGCAAGGAATAACATACTTGATTGCTGACTACAGGGATGCCTGTTTGTAGGACCATGTTTACATGCGCTTCATCAAAATTGGTCAACCCAATATTGGCAATCAATCCTTCCTCTTTTAATTTTTGTAAACCAAATAAACAATCCAACCAATTTGGATCGGCATAATTCCAAGCATGAAATTGAAGCAACTGAATTTGTTCTACTTGTAATTTCTTCAAGCAAGATTTTACTGCTTCTTGAATTTGTGCTGGACTAATGGATCCTGGACTTGGTACCCATTTGGTTAATAGTTGAATATCATTAAGTGCGTAGGTATTTTTAAATATTCCTGAAATTTCTTCAGCAGAACCATAATGGTCGGCCATATCAAAACTGGTAAATCCCTGCTCATAATAGCTGTGTAAGGCCTTTGCAGCCACCAAAGGGTCTAATTTTTTGTTGTTTCTTTCCAAGTCTGCCACCTGCCATAAGCCAATGAGTACCTTAGAGATGGTTAGTGAATCGCTTAGTTTTGTATTAGTCATACTATTCATCGTTCGATTTATTCTGAAGGTAAATTTTTAAAATAGCGCGCATCAAAAGTGCCTGATTTTTTTAGCCGATTCCAATAGATTGCAAAAATAATACTTGCGAGTAACATGACTGCTGTAAATACATAAGTGGCATGAAAATACCAAGCAGTTTTGGATGCACTTACATCATTCACTACATTGATGATGAGCAAAGCACCAAGGCTAATTAAACCCAAAAACGCAATTAGCTTTTGAACAACCTTGTTTTTAACAACGGTTATTTGATTGCCTAATAAAGGATTGTTCTGATGGATCAACAAAACTGCGATGCAAATCAAGATAAAATTGACCAGCATGGCAATGACCATAATGTCAATGCCTAAGAAAATATCACTTGCAAAATGACTTCCTAGTATGCCTAAGCTTGACACGATGCCGCTAAAGAAAATGGCCCAGTGCGGTGTTTTATATGTAGGGTGTATATTGGTTAAAAAGTCAGGAAACAATTTGTCTTTGGACCAAGCAAATAGCAGTCTTGATACAGACAATATCATAGAGGGCAAATCTTTTAATAAAGCAATGCAAGCGCCAAGCATGATCAATACCGACCAAAAGGGAGGCAATACATAATTCAATAATGTTGTGGCTGATATGTCTTTTTTATTGGCTAAATCTTGCACAAAATTCCAAGGCGCAATTTTATAAACACTGAAAGTAAAGAGTAAATAAAATAAACTTACGCTGATTATGGTGATGAGAATGGCCCTGGGCAATGATTTGCTTGGATTTTTAGCTTCTCCACCTGCTTGTGCAATAGAATCAAATCCAATAAAACTTGCAAATAAAATGCCGCTGGCAGAAATAAATTGTTGCCAATTGAACTGTCCTTGCAGATGTGTAACAACTATTCCATCTTTATTCAACACCCCCTGTATAAAATCCTTTTCGCTATAAATAAATCCAGCGAATATTACAATGCTGGCCAACATAAACGTGATGATAACCAAGCCAATGATGGTCAATTGATAGGTTTTGATGCCAAAAATATTGATGCCAATAAACAGCCATAACAACCCTAAGGATAAGAATAATTTTGTATTGCTATTTTCAAAAAAATGAACCAAATTTATCCAATCCATGGCGGCGCATACATCTCTAAAAAAGGGCACCACCATATAAGCCACTACTCCAATAACAATGGATAAGCCAAACCACTGTGCAAAGCTGGCTACAAATCCCCAGTAAGGATGAATAGACCTACTGGCATACACATAACTTCCTCCAGCCCTAGGCATAGCACTGGCTAAAATGGCATAAGTGAGTGCAGCAAACAAAGCGGGAATAGAGGCAACAAAAAATGCAGGCAGTAAATAAGGACCAATGCCAGGTACATTTTTTTGCAACATAAAGGGAACAATATAAATAGAAGCACCAATCATGGAGGAGATACCTGTAGCCACTAAACCTGCTACAGTAATTTTTCTTGAAAGGGTTGTGTTTTGTTCCATGGTATATTATTTCTGCCTTTTGTATTTTTTTGTTTTCCTAAAATTCGACTCCTACATTTCTTTAAATTTTAGAAATTATCCAATGCATATTAATCAATTTATGCAATAATTCAATTTTGATTTCAATAATTAAAAGTGATGTACAGTATGAAAGAAAGTAAAGATGGAGAGTTCTCCTAAGGTTACTTTCCCAAAAATTGGATGAGGCAATCTAAAGCAATCTAACTCAATTTCCACATGATTATTAATTTTTAATAATTAGACTTTCATTCAACGATTGATGCCTTTAAATCAAATAATGCTTTCCTCAAAAAGCTGAGTTTAAGAACAACAATAGAAGGAATCGGCTTGTTTTTAAACCCATCAAACATGCCGGCAAAGGATTAGGGAGTTAGTTATGTTGGATATTTATTATCAGCTACTGCATTCATCAGTTTAATCGCACTTATTTTTGCAAAGCAAGACATGAAGGAAGTAAAATTTCAAGTTTATTAAACAACCTAATCTGCTCATCATCTATAATTGGCAGCAGTAGAAACAATATTAGAAGCCTTAATGTTAACTGATGTATCATCAATCCAGTTGCCTTTTGGATCCTGCCTGACGGGAACAAAGGCAAAGATCCATTTTTGGTCGATATAAGTTCTTGGCACCCGCACAAAAATCTTGTTCCACCCTTTTTGCAATGCGACAACAGCAGGCGGGCGACTCCAATAAAACTCTTCGTTGCTATAAGGCATTTCATTGGCCGGCTTATCCCATGTTGCCTGTAAGTATCTGTGGCCTCCAGGCATGTTCCAGACAGGGCCGGGCAGTTCTTTGTCATTGATAAATATCGCTCCGCCGTTGGCATCCCATTGGCCATTATTTGGAATGCCTGCACTTCTCCTGTTACTTCGTGCGGCCGATTCAAAACCAATGACTGCATGTATTTTCCTTACTTTTGCACTGAAGGTATACGCAGTCAGGTATACTGTTTCATTGGCAGGGTTTGACAATTTTTTTGCTCCACCCAAAAGCTCTTCAAAGCGAAGGATGCCGCCGGTTACAATTTTTGTTTGGTGGGATAGTGAAGTAACGCCCACTGTATTGACTCCAATGAATTCCTTTTCAATGGAATCAGTTGCACTTCGGTAAAAAGGGCCTGCCATGTTCCATTCGATATGACCAAATGGCACGTAGGGAAAATGGTCGTTGGAGAAAAACAGTTGCTTGTGCTTTCTCAAACGCTGTTCGAATTCGATAAAATGATTGCTGGCTTCAGTACCTGTTGCGGGTAATACATTCATGTAATCGGGCCTGAAATCCGGTCGCCCACACCATACTGATTCGCTATAAGCAATGGAACCAGGCCATACAGGGTTGATCAATGAAATTTTTGACTTGTCCTCTACCCTGACATCGGGCCAACAGCAAACGATACCACCCATGGCCAATGAATCGCCTAAGGGCTTGCTGCAAATTTGCTGAAAGAAGTACCGCTGGATCAATGAGTAAGCATCATAATTATTGAGGTAACCAGCATAAGAATCTACATAAGGATTTTTGCTTGTCCTACGGTGAACAAACGTAGCATCCTCCAACCAAACCTGTTCAATGGTGCCGGGTTCAGCAGGCAGGCCAGGATTCCATACCATAACATTTCTTCCGTTTGCTTTTACCCTACCAGTCATTCGCTTGATGAATGCTGCCGGATTGGCAATGCGCACTTCATCAGAGCCAAGGTGGATGATGGGACAATCAGTAAATGGTACTTCGGCACAAAATTCATCAATCAGTTTTTCAAGTACTTGCATTCCCTGTTCGCTTTCCATTTTAAACCCGAATGTTGGCTCAAAATACTTGCTGTGGCCAGGCATGTCAAATTCAGGTATGATAGAAATATTCCGTTCACGGGCATAGCTGATCAACTCCCGTATATCATCAAAACTGTAACTGCTGTCAGGATCACGACCTGGCATTCTATTTTTTGCATTGTTTAGTTGTGGATATAGCTTGCTTTGGGCACGCCAGGCAGGATTATCGGTCAAGTGCCAGTGAAATGTATTGAATTTATACCAAGACAGCTTATCCAGCTGTGCCTTCAACATGTCAATGCTTTGAAAATTTCTTCCATTGTCATGCATAAAACCACGCACAGCAAACGCCGGCCAGTCCTTAATTGTGCATCCTGGCAGTTGTTGCAATGTGTTTTTTTGAGCAATGATTTGTCGTAGGGTTTGAACCGCATAATAAAAACCTGCAGCATCATTTGACTGGATTAGTATGCCAGTGCTTGCAATATCCAATTGATATCCCTCTTCTTTAAAGGCCTGATTGTTTCCAACCTTAAGCTGGATAGGATGAAGCGGTGCTTGATCATGAGCAGACAAGATTTTCAAATTGAATTGTATCGAAGTTGCTGCCAGCAGCGCTTTCAAAGAACGAACTGCACTTTCAGTCAGCGCTGATTGATTTGCATCAACAACAATTGTAAGTTTTGAGGGCAGCTTCCACCCTTCCTTCAACCATTCTACTTGTTGTGGAAAAGGAATTAACGCAACAGGTGCTGCTTTTAAGGTTTGTATCTTTTGGGGGGCATGCCATTTTCCATTTTCTCCTGTTGGTTGAGCTTGCGCACCTAACATTAGGAGAAACAACAGAAAAAAAATATATGGTTTCATTTAAACGATTTTTATCATAAGACTCACATTCTTAAGCAAATCACTTCAGCATTTTTTTAAAAGAAAACTTTTGAAAAACCATGTGAGCACCACTTCCTTCGTATAAAATACCAATCGTATGCTCATCAACTGAAGTTATGCAAGAATATCCAAAGCTGTTCCATTCGTCCAAAAGCATCCAGTGCTCTTTAGGCCAGGTTAGCCCATCATCAAAACTCATTTTAATGGTCATGTGGTTGCGACCGCTTTTGGTATTGGGGTTTGAAAACAACAAGACTGAAGCTGGTTTTCCATTTTTCACATAGTTGTGTTTATGCGTACTCGCCATGCACACTGGCTCATTCAATACGCTGCGGCTTGCGGCATGACTGGTCCATGTTTTGCCCATATCACTGGTAACTGCAATGGCCCTGCCATTGTTATCACCTTTGCGGGTTGCATTTTCATTGGCCCTCATGTTTAGCATGATGCCTCCATTGCTCAATTGCACTGCCATGCTTTCAGTTGTACTACCTGTGTCTGCTGCAACTGAAGTTTGCCAATTAACACCTCCATCTTTACTGTAGGTGATATTAGAGAAAGGTCTCCCATTTTTGTCTCGCCCTTGTGTTGGAAAAACTAAAGTGCCGTCATTCAAGGTGATGCCATGCCCGGGACCGGGAGCCCAAAGCCACCACTCTTCTTTTTTGCACATTTTTGTTAGGTTGATGGGATCGCTCCATGTTTTTCCTTCATCTGTACTCTTTACTATCAAAAACTGGCTGCTTTGTTTTACATCAAAACCAGGTTGTGATCCTTTTTCTCGCCACTGGTGATTCCATGCTTTGCTGGTGTCTGTCAGGCCTTCAATCCATTTCCCATTTTTATCCAAGACACCGTGCATCCAAAGGCCGGCTATATATATAGCGCCCGTTTTGTCATCACTTAAAATACATGCATCTGAAACTCCATTGAATTTTTGTGGCAAACCACCCCATTCTTTCATATCCATGGCAACCTGCATGGGCAACCATGTATTGCCACCATCAAGGCTTCTGCTCAGTCCAATGTCCATGTGCCCTTGGAGGTCTCTGCTGCTTTCACGGCGCATGTCATAAACGGCTAGTAAGGTTCCATTTTTAGAAGTGGTGATGCCCGGGATGCGGTATGTATGTACATTGTCATCATTGGGTTTCCTCAATGCAACAGCAAACTTTAGATGAATATTTTTTCCTTCGGGAGCAGGTACTATACGCTTTTCGCCAATGCTAATTTGGGTACAACTGGCATCGGCTTCATGCAAAGCATTGGCATTCGGAGCAAGGGCGCAACTCAGCCAGAAATAATGTGTACCCTGATTAAGCTGTTGTGTACCATTGATGGTCACTTTATTGTTGATGGATGAAACACTGCCGAACACCTGGGCTTTAGAAAAATCCAATGATGCACTTGCCGTTGAATCATTTTTTAAATAATACAAAGTAAGTTCCTCTATATCCTGCAATGATGTAGTTCCTTTCAAGCTGAATTGAAAACCACTTAGTGCCATTTCCTTATTGCCAGACACCACCAATTTTAACCTGATGAATGGATTGCTTGATTTCCCCTTCAACAAGGGTACCTGGAATTGCTCTTGCAACGCGCTTACATCAGGCGCGGATTGTGCAGTTGCATTGGCAATAAACACAAGCATGGAAATGACCATGGCAAAAAATCTATTCAGCTTCATGTGGAATGATTTTAAAATGTTGTGATTATTTCCTTTCCATGGAAATGGAAGGAATCTTGTCAAAAAAAGAAACTGCCTCAAGCTCTGAGTAGAGTTTATCGTAATTTGTTTTGTTCAACGTTACAAGTGGAAGCCTGCAAGGACCCATGTCAAAACCCAGCATTTTCATGATGGCTTTTTGGGCTGGCACAGATGGGTAGCGTGCAAAAATCCTGATCACTTCAACCATAAAAGAATGGTTTTCCCTTGCCGCCTCATTTTCACACTGCTGGTATAAAGCTACTGTTTTCAGATGATGTGGAGCGGCAAAAGTATAGGTACTTCCTATGGCGCCTTTTGCACCAATGGAAAGTGCAGGCAACAACAACTCATCGAAACCAAAAAGCACATCAAATCTTCCATTTTCAAATTCAAGGCAGCTCTGTAATTCTTGAATGGTAGTGGCTGTATATTTGAGTCCAGCAAGGTTTGGAATGAGATCCCCAGCGTATTTCAAAAAATCAAGCATGTCCATTCCTACGCCAGTAAGGATGGGTATATGGTAATAATAAAAAGGGAGCCCGGGCGCTGCAGATGCAATTTCGGCCATGCAATGCGCCAATGTTTCTACTGAAGTGGGTTTGAAATAGAATGCTGCAACAGAAGAAAAAGCATCAGCGCCTATTGCCTGCGCATGAATGGCAAGCCGTTTTGACTCAGCGATGCTGCTGTGTCCTACATGCACGAT
>Ga0209550_10003004_pt1 | contig 16160 bp, 12 predicted proteins | sample LauGreSuBDMM15SN_2_FD_187567 | JGI IMG/M metagenome (GOLD analysis project Ga0209550, IMG submission 187567) | Freshwater lake microbial communities from Lake Michigan, USA - Su13.BD.MM15.SN (SPAdes) (version 5) | ecosystem: Environmental > Aquatic > Freshwater > Lake | place: Lake Michigan...
CGCTTTCCAGTAATTGCTGTGCCTATTCTCAAGTGTGTCGCACCAAAGCCAATAGCCTCTTCAAAGTCCCCAGACATGCCTGCTGAGATGAAGGTAGCCCCCTTTGAAAGAGACTGAACTTCTTGACTTGCCTTCAAGATTCGGGCGAAGTCCACAGCTGGCTCAACATCCAGGCCAGCCACCCCCATAACACCCAATAACTTGAGTTGAGGCACAGATAAAACCTGCTCAGTGAAATGGGTGAGCTCTTTAAGCTCAACTCCACCCCTGTTTGGGTCATCAGTGAGGTTGAGTTCAATAAACACCTCAAGTGTCTGCTCTGGGGTCTTGGCTAGCTGCTTGGCTAACTCCTTGAGTAAAGAGCCTCTATCTAGTGAGTGCAACACGGAGCTGTAGGAAAGCATAGATCTAACCTTGTTGCTTTGCAGTTGACCAACAAAGTGCCAGGTAGGAGCAGTTTGACCAGAGGGTAGATTTTCGACAACCTGAGCCGCCTTTAGAGAAGCTTCCTGATCTTTGTTCTCACCGAACTGGCTTTCACCTAATTTGAGTAATTCAAGAGCTAATTCATACCCGTGATTCTTGGTAACAACAACCAGTTCAATCTCTTTAGGACTTCTGTTAGCAGCTTTGGCTGCTGCATCAATTCTTTGATGAATTGAGTTGAGTCTGTCTTCGAGGCTGGCTTCCAAAGATCTTTACTTCAAGAAATCAGGGATGTCCATGCCATCATCAAAGTTTGAACTGGTTCTTCTCGGTTCAAAGTTGAATGACCTGTTCTGCTCTTCTGAAGCACGTTCGTCTCTGCCAGGCTCTGAATTTTCTTCATCAGATTCAATGTCTGAAGTTCCAAACCAAGCTGGGACACCAGCAATAGTTGAAGTTTGGACTTCTTCTTCAGCTTCGTAGGCAGGAGTTGGAACTACCGGAATGGCATCTGAGTTTGCTGCAGAGAATGAACTTGGTTTTGAAGCTGGTCTCGGTGTTACTTCATCAAAACCTGCAGCGATAACTGTTACGCGAATTTCATCACCCATAGCATCATTGATTGAGCTACCGAAGTAGATGTTTGCACTTGGGTGAACAATCTCTTGAATCAATCTTGAAGCTTCATTGATTTCAGCAAGTTTCATGTTTGAAGCGGCTGAGAACTGAATTAGAACACCACGTGCGTTATCAATGCTGTTCTCTAGTAGTGGGTGGTTGATTGCTTGCTCTGCTGCACGCATTGCACGATCTTCACCCTTAGCAGTTCCGATACCCATTAGGGCGGTGCCAGCACCTTGCATAACAGCCTTGACGTCCGCAAAGTCCAGGTTCACAAGACCTGTTTCAACAATTAGGTCAGAGATACCTTGAACACCTGCACGAAGAATTTCATCAGCCATGCTGAATGCATCTACGAAACTTAGCTCTGCATCATTTAGTTCAATGAGTTTTTGGTTTGGAACAATGATCAGTGCATCAACTTCAGCTCTAAGCGCATCAATACCAACTTGAGCATTCTCAGCTCTACGTCTTCCTTCAAAATCAAAAGGACGGCTAACAACACCAACTGTTAGTGCACCAGACTCTTTAGCAATTCTTGCGACCACAGGTGCAGCACCGGTACCGGTACCTCCACCTTCACCAGCAGCAACGAACACCATGTCTGATCCACGAAGCACTTCTGCAATTTCTTCAGCATGGTCTTCAGCAGCTCTTCTACCAACCTCAGGATCTGCTCCAGCACCAAGACTTCTTGTGCTGGTGCTACCGATTTCTAACTTCACATGTGCTTCTGATTTCAATAGGTCTTGACCATCAGTGTTAATTGCAATGAACTCAACTCCACGGAGTTGCTTTTCAATCATCTGGTTGACCGCGTTACCACCGGCACCACCAACACCAACGACTTTGATGACCGCTAGAAAATTATTCAAACCTGCTTCAGACATGCGCTTCCTTCGATTAATCCAACATTTAGCAAACCCTAAACCTCCAGTTGAAGGTTAGTGATATCCACCAAATGCATCTGCGCCAAAAAACTAAGCGGTAAAGCACCTAATAGCCCGCTAATCCTTGGGTGTGTCTGGAACTTGCTAGCGGATTACGCTCGGGGTTTCTGGAGAGGAAACATCAAAAGTTGCAGGTATTCGAGCAGGTGTTTTGTAGAGAAGAACTTTTAGAACCCTGGACTTCAAAGCAGCTTGGCTAGAGTCCCCCCAGATGATGGTTTGCTTGTAGTTACCTCTAAGCCGCATGGTGACGTTATCCCTGGACTTAGCTTGAATGTATTCAATCTTCTCCAGTAGTGAAGCAGGCAGGGCAAGCAGAACATCAATGGCCTGAGTGTAGTTCTTTGAAGTCTTTGGATCTCCAGTGATGATGATGGTTGGGAGTTTCTCTGAACCGTTTGCTACACCCAACCGAATACCTGAAGGGTCATATAGGTATGCCACTCCACCAGAGACAACTATAGATATTGGAGTTCTTTCAACAATTTTTACTCTGAGCTCGTGAGGTGGTTGGCTTACCACTGAAATGCTTTCGATGAGTTTGAACTTAGCAAGATCATCAGCAACATTCTGACTACTTATCATCGGCAAAGGTTTGCCAATATAGCCTTTCAGGGCCGCCTGAATCTTCGATTCTGGAACCTTGTTTTCACCAACAATGGTTATCTTGTTGACAGCCAAGATTGGAGTGAACATGGTTGAAAGAACAAAAAGAACTAGAGCTAGTAACGCACCCAGAATTGAACGAACAAAGATTTTCTTAACTTGAGATTCTTTGGTGAATCTTCTTACTTCCTTTACCCTTGCCCTGCGAAGCGAAGCGGTGGCTCGCAGATTTTTGAGATTTGGCTTTGTTGGTAGTTTTGATTTTTTGATGACGGGCTTGATTTTTGGCTTAGCAGTCTTACCCTTAGCCCGTGGAACAGGTTTAGAGTATCGAGGTCTATTCTTTGAAGGTTCCAAAGCTATGCCTCTAGTGCTTTTAGAATTCCTGGAACCTGACGGTACACGTCACCACAACCCATAGTGATAACAAAATCACCAGAGTGAGCAATCGCTGCTACTGCAGCTGGAACATCATCCCAAAGTGGCACATAATGCATCTTGTCTTGATCATGATATGCATCGGCAATTAACGCTCCGGTTACTCCAGGCTCAGGATCTTCTCTAGCTGCATAAATATCTAGAACTACAACTTCATCGCTGAGTGCGAGTGCTTCAGCGAACTCTTTAGCAAACAATCTGGTTCTGCTGTAGAGGTGTGGTTGGAAGACAGTTATCAGTCTGCCCGAAGCCACTACTGCTCTTGCCGCGCTCAAGGCAGCCAGTACCTCGGTTGGATGATGAGCGAAGTCATCGTAAACCTTCACTCCTCTAACTTCACCGTGAAGTTCAAAGCGTCTCTGCGTTCCATTAAAGGTGGCGATTGCATCCAATGAGGTCTTTGGATCAAGTCCAAGGCCTACAAGAACTGCAAATGCTCCTGCAGCATTTATTGCATTGTGCTTTCCTGGGACCATAAGTGTTGCTGAGTAGTTCTCGCCAAGGTAAGAAAGCTCAAAACTTACCCTTGCACCAGATGCATCAAGATGAATGATTCTTACATCAGCACTCTCGTGCTCACCAAAAGTAATAACCCTCTTGTCCTTAATAAGTTTGGTTACTCGAACTGCTCCAGCATCATCTGCGCTGATTGCGACAAATTCAGAAGCACCGTTAGCGAACCTTGCGAATTCTTTTTCAAAGTTTTCTAGGGATCCATAGTGGTCAAGGTGATCTGGGTCAACGTTAGTGATAAGTGCTACCGCTGTTTGGTAGTGCAGGAAAGAGCCATCTGATTCATCGGCTTCAATTACAAAAAGATCTGTGGAGCCTGATGCGGCTGAAGAACCGTATTCAGCAATTACTCCACCATTTACAAAGCTTGGGTCTTTACCGAGTTGTCTAAGACCGGTTACAACCATTCCGGTGCTGGTTGTCTTACCGTGAGCACCGGCAACAGAGATTAGTTTCTTGCCAGTAGTCAGGTACTTCAATGCTTGTGATCTGTGAAGGATTGGAAGTTTCTTTTCTTGAGCCAAAACATATTCAGGATTAGTCGGCCATAGTGCTGAGGTGACCACAACCGTGTCAGCATCGCCTAAGTTCGATGCGTCATGGCCAATAGCAACATGGGCACCAAGTTTTCTAAGTTCTTCGATGTTTCCAGAATCTCTAACATCGCTACCGGTTACTTTGTGTCCGGACTGGATTAGTAGTCGAGCAATTCCACTCATACCTGATCCACCAATACCGATGAAGTGAATGTGCCCCAGGTGTTCTGGAACAACCTGGCTAAAATCCGGTTTGATGGTCATAAAATCCTCTTGATTTCTCTAAGACTAAATAAGCCAGGCTAGTCTTTGCCGAGCAACACGCCATTTACCAGCTCAAGCAAGCGTTCGGAGCCATCTCTTACGCCAACTGAAAGAGCATTAGCTCTCATGGTCTTAAGCTCTTTCGCATTGCTAATCAGAGGAATTAGATGTGATCGCACAAACTCCGGTGTGAATTCTGCATCGGCAACCAGCACCGCTCCCCCTACTTGGACTAACTCTGCTGCATTGAGCTTCTGCTCACCATTACCAACTGGATATGGAACCAGCACCGCTGGTAGTCCTACTGCAGCCAGCTCACTTACAGTTGCTGATCCTGATCTAGCAACAGCGAAATCAGCTGCTGCTAGAGCTAAGTCCATGCGGTTGCAGTAACTAAGTCGGTGATAGCCACCTTGAATCAAATCAGGCAATTCTGCTCTGTTACCAACCACGTGAATAACTTGAATACCTGCAGCTTCTAGCAATTGCCTGGATGCGTCAATGGTTTCGTTGATTCTCTTTGCTCCGAGTGATCCACCGGTAACCAGCAATGTGGTCAGTTTTGGATCAAGCCCAAAGTAAACATCAGCTTCAAACTTCATGTCTGTCTTTGTGATCTCAATTACCTCTTTGCGAAGTGGCATTCCAACTAGAACAGCATTGGGCAAATCTGTATTCCTAAAAGTCACACCAACAGCTGATGCAGTTCTTGCTCCAACTCGGTTGGCATAGCCTGGCAGAGCATTTGCTTCATGAACAACAAAAGGTATGCCTAGTACTTTAGCCGCTCGATAAGCCGGGGCACTTGCGTAACCACCAAATCCAACTACAACATCAATTTTGTTTTCCCTGATGTACTGCTTGACTGTTGCAATTGACTTTAAGAACAAAGAAGGAAATCTAAAGAGGTAAGTGTTTATCTTTCTTGGCATTGGCAATCTTGGAACTGTGAGAAGTTCATAGCCACGCTCTGGTACCAGTGTTGACTCAAGGCCTTCAACTGTGCCTAGAGCCCAAACCTTATGCTCACCAGATTGAGCCATGATCTCATCGGCAAGAGCTAGCAGAGGATTTATATGCCCCGCTGTTCCACCGCCGGCTAAGAGATAGTTGGTCATTTCCTGCGCACTTTTCTAGGCTTTGCCTGATCTCTTTCAACAGCGAGAACTACTCCGAGAGCCATTAGAACGGCAAGCATCGAAGAGCCACCCTTTGAGAACAGTGGAAGTGGAACACCAATAACTGGGAATAGGCCAAGCACAACAGCGATATTCATAACTGCTTGAATTGTGAGCCACACCATGATGCCTGTTAGAGCAACTGCACCAAAAGTAGTCGTCGAATTAAGTGAAACTCGACGAATAAAACGTGCAAGCATGAAGAAGAAAATGATCACAATTGTCGCACCAATCAAACCAACTTCTTCACCGATGATGGAGAAGATAAAGTCATTTTCCACTTCAGGAATCCATCCCCACTTCATTTTTGAATCTCCAAGACCAGTGCCAAAAAGTCCACCTGAAGCTAGGGCCCAGGTGCCATGTTCAACCTGCCAGTTGATATCCGTTCCTGCATCCGACTGGCCGAAGAAACTCAAGATGCGACGCATACGGTTTTGGTTTGAAAGGGCAAAAAACAGGAATAAGACTGCACCTGAGCCAACTATTGTGCCTAAATGGCTCGCTGGCATTCCAATTAGGTAGCCGAGTAACACAACGAACATAACGATAACTAATGTGGTTCCAAGGTCCTGAGACGTTACAAAAATAAATCCCGCAGGCAAAATTCCATAGATTACCAGCGGCTTTGCCCCGTTACGCCAATCCCATAGATCATCGAGATTTGGACTCAGTTTTGTAGCGAGAGCAAGAATAATTCCTAGCTTGATTAATTCCGAAGGCTGGAAGGTAGAGCCACCAACTGCGATCCAGTTCGTGTTACCACCAACAGTCACACCAATTCCTGGAACCAAGACTAAGAACTGAAGAAAAATAGAGCCAGCCCAGAAAAGCATTGAAAGCCTCTGGATAACTAGAACTGATCTCATAGAGATAAACACCATGGCGGTTAGTCCAAGAACAGCAAAGAACAACTGAGATCGGAATTCAGCAAACGCATCACCGGTTGCTTTGATTGAGACAACGTTTGATGCACTCAAAACCATAACCAGCCCGCAGCCCAGCATCAAAACAATTAGCATCGCAAGACGGTAGAACAACGGGGTCTGATGGAGGAAGTAGCTGTCGAACCAGCTAATGCTCGATTGAATCGGATTCTTTACAAACCCTGAGATGTTCGCTCTCGCAGCGGAGTTTGAGTTTGCACGTTTCTTAGTTTCCTGCTTTGTCACTGCCATTAGCCCTGTACTTCCTTGATTACTGCCTCTGCAAAAAGAGTTCCTCTGTGGGCATAGTCCCTGAACTGATCCATAGACGCAGCCGCAGGAGCAAGAAGAACCGCATCTCCATCAGTGGCAATGCCTTGAGCAATTCGAACTACTTCACTCATAACTTGATCTGGCTGAGCTTTTACTTCATGCACCTGCGTGCTGGGTGAATGCTTAGCTATTGCTTCAAGCACTGGCTCTCTGTCTAAACCAATAACAATTGCCGCTTTTAGTTTCGAGGAATACTTGGCAACCAAATCTGAGATGTCCACGCCTTTGAGTAGTCCACCAACTACCCACACAACTGAATCGAAAGATGACAGTGCAGCTGCTGCAGCATGAGGGTTAGTCGCTTTCGAGTCATCAACCCATTCGATGCCATTTTTTCTCAAGACAAGTTCAATCCGGTGGTGATCCAGTTGGAACTCTTGAAGTGCTCTAGCAATTTCATGTGGCTGCACTCCCGCTGCTCGAGACAGTGATGCAGCAGCAGCGATGTTAGCCATTAGGTGAGGGCTTACGATGATGCTTTCATTGAGGTCATTCAGAGTTGCAAGCTCTAGTGCCTCAGAAGCATCATCAACAAAGGCTCTATCCACCAAAATGTCTTCAACCCAACCAATTTCATTAGGTGCTGGGGTGTTTACTGTGAAGCCCACTGCTTGAGCATCATCGGTGTTTGTTGCCTTAGCCAAAAGTTCAGAAGTTTGTTTGTCACCTACGTTGTAAACGCAGCAGAGTTTGGTGTTGTTATAGATTTTCCCCTTAGTCCTGCCATACTCCTGCATTGAGCCATGCCAATCCAAGTGGTCCTCTGCCAGGTTTAGTAATGTGCTAGCTAAAGGTTCGATGTGATTCGTATAGTGCAACTGAAAACTGCTTAGTTCAACCACAAGAACTTCAAACTCTGCAGGGTCTCTAACAGCATCAAGTACTGGCTTACCGATGTTTCCGCAGGCAACAGTTCTAATGCCTGCGGATAGGAGCATCTGCTCAACTAGTTGCGTGACAGTTGTTTTGCCATTAGTTCCGGTTATGCAAATCCACTGAGAAGGTTTTCCGAACTTATCTCTAACTCGCCACGCAAGATCAATATCTGTCCATATCTCGATCTCAGCTTCCCCGGCCTGAACTAGAAGAGAAGTATCAGGCTTGATTCCTGGAGAAGTGATTACTAAATGAGCGCTAAATTCATCAAAACGCTGTGCAACTGTTTCAGAGTCTTTACCAATTAGTGAATCAATTCCTAGGGCGTCGAGAATATCGAGTGACTTATCATCTGCTTTATCTGCGATTACGAGTACTGTCGCACCAAGCTCATTCAAAGTGTCGGCAACTGAGAAGCCGCTGACCCCAAGACCAAAAACTACGGCCTTTAGTTCACTCCAATCAGAGTGCCAACTTTTGAGGTGATCTAGTTTGCTCATGCAACCGAGCCATAAATCCACTCGACGTAGAACAAACCAATTCCAGCCAGAACTAACAATCCACAAATGATCCAGAATCTAACCACTACGGTTACTTCGTTCCAACCCTTTTCTTCAAAGTGGTGGTGAAGTGGGCTGTTCAGGAATATGCGTCTTGGCGTACCAGTGAAAATTCTGGATAGCTTGAATACGCTTCTCTGCAAGATAACAGAACCAGCTGAGATAGCGAATAAGCCTCCGACTAGGACCAGAAGAACTTCGGTGCGAGAAAGAATAGCGAGGGCTGCTAACGCTCCACCTAGACCAAGAGAGCCACTATCCCCCATGAAGATTTGAGCTGGATTGGTATTGAACCAAAGGAATCCAATGAGTGCTCCAACAATTGCAGCAGCAATAACAGCTAGATCTAGTGGATCTCTTGTGTTGTAGCAGTTAGGAGCGATGTTTGCTACATCGCAGGCCTGGTTGAACTTCCAGAAACCAATAACAGCAAAGGCACCAATAGACATGATCAGTGATCCGGTAGCAAGACCATCCGCTCCATCAGTTAGGTTCACACCATTTGATGCACTTACAACAAGCAGATAAATCCAGAACAGGAACGCAGCAGCTCCAATCCAAATTGCAATCTCACCCCAAGACTCGGGAGCAATCTTTGCAAGATCGAGTCCCGTGTCACGGAACACAGAAATTTCAGTCGATGCTGGTGTGAGTCCGAATAGATCTTTGTTCTGCAATGATGCCCAAGCAAAGACAGTTGCAACAAGAATTTGACCAGCTATCTTGTAGATACCTTTCAGTCCAGCTGTGTTTTGTCCGCGAACTTTTAGATAGTCATCGATGAAGCCAACTAAACCAAGACCAACCATCATGAACATAACTAGAAGAGCTGAATATGTTGGTGGCTCACCGTTGGCCATCTTTGCTACAAAGTAGGAGGCAACAGCACTGAGAATGATTCCAAGTCCACCCATGCTTGGAGTTCCACGTTTTGTTAGGTGAGCAGAAGGACCATCAACTCGAACTATCTGACCCCAGCCAATTTTCTTGAAAAGCCAAATCAAGATAGGTGTGATAACAAGGGAAAGCACCAGCCCAAGAAGTCCTGCAAGTAGTAGTGCTCTCATTAGTTCTCCTTCAAGAGGTCATCGCCAAGAAATCTTAGATTCGCTGACTTTGAAGATTTCACCAAGACGATTTCGTCTCCTCTAAGCATTTCACGCAGATAGGCCAGAGCGTCGGAGATTTCATCGAAATACTGAGATTCGCCATCCCAAGAACCCTCTTGTGATGCTCCCATGTGGATCAATTTGGCACCTTTACCAACCACAACTACCTGACCTAGGTTCAAGCGAACAGCAATTCGCCCCATAGCATCATGCTCATGGGCTGAGAACTCTCCTAGTTCAGCCATCTCACCCAGAACAGCAAATGTCTTCTTACCTGAAATCCTGCCCAGTTGAGCAAGGGTCTGAAGTGCCGCTCTCATCGAGTCGGGACTTGCGTTGTAAGCATCGTTGATCACTGTCACCCCAGATTCAGCGATACCTAATTCCATGCGCCACTTCTCTGCTAGCTTCATGCCTTCGATAGCATCAATTGCTACTTTTCGGTCAACACCAACAATCTCACCGGTAGCTAGAGCAGCAAGTGCGTTATAGACATGGTGCTCACCAAGGATTTGAAGATTTACCATTGACTTGATTCCATCAGGTGTTGAATATTCAAAACTAGTTCCAGATAAATTGATTGCTACATCCGATGCAGAATAGTCACTGCCTCCACCCAGACCGAAGGTAATTACTTTGGCTTGAGTTCTTGTGGCCATGTTCATTACACGTTCATCATCAAAATTTAGAAGGGCTATCCCGAATACAGTAAGTTCTTCAACTAGCTCTGCCTTAATGTTTTCGGTTGCCTCAATGCCACCAAACTCACCAGCGTGGGCAAGACCTACCTTGAGTTCAATGCCAAGATCAGGTTCACACATCTCAGCCAAGTACTTAATAGTTCCAGGACCACCCGCACCCATCTCAACAACTAGGAATCTAGTCTGATCATCAATCTTGAGCATGGAGTATGGTGCACCAACTTCGTTATTGAAAGACTCTTCTGGTGCGATAGTTTTGCCTGCAGTTGAGAGCACCTCACGCAGCATGTTCTTGGTGGTTGTCTTCCCGTTTGATCCAGTAACTCCGATAACCTTCAGCTGCCCAAGTGCTTTTACTTTTGCAACTACATGCTTAGCAAGTAGTCCTAGAGCTACAACAGAATCTTTCACAACCAATTGAGGAACAGGGCTACTAACTTCATGCTCAACAACGAGAGCAACTGCGCCATTTTCTATCGCACTTGAAACAAATTTATGTCCGTCTGTGATTTCGCCAGGTTTAGCAACAAATAATGAACCAGCTTTGATGTGTCTTGAATCTGTCTCAACAGAACCTGAAACTATAACTGTTCCATCGCCAATAAGTTTGGCTTCAATGGCTTCTGCAATCTCTTGCAAGCTAATGGCTATCATTTGTAGCCTGCTTCCTTGAGCGCTTCTCTAGCCTCAGATCTTGCAGAGTATGGAGTTCTCACACCTTCAATGTCTCGATAGTCCTGATGCCCAGGTCCTGCCCACAAAATTGCATCTCCAGTGCCAACAAGTGAAACAGCTAAACGAATTGCTGCCTCTGGAGGAGATACCTCATGAATCTCAAGCTCCGGTCTGAATTCTCGAGCAGCTTCAACCAACGCCTTACGAATAGAAGCTGGGTTTTCAAATCTTGGATGATGATCGGTAATTACAAGAATGTCACTTCCAGCAGCAGCAACTCTTGCCATCTCAGGTCGCTTAGAAGCATCTCTGTCGCCATCTGCACCAAAGAGCATAAGAACTTTTCCCTTAGTTACTTTTCTAACGGCAGCAAGAGTATTCAGGAAAGCATCTGGACTATGTCCGAAGTCAACATAAACAAACGGTGCACCAGCCCCTGAAACAAGTTCTGTGCGACCTGGTAGGTAAGCATCAATACCGTTTGCAAGTGCTTTAGCTATATCCTCGAAGTTATATCCAGCAGTAACTGCCATAACGATTGCCAATCCGGCATTAGAAGCCATGTGAGCTCCAAGGATTGGAACACTGCTCACAAGCTGTTGGCCCGAAGGACCGGTTAGTTCAAATTCTGTTTTACCATGGAGCTCAGCCAAGATTCTTACAGTCCAGTCAGAACCATCTTCTGGGTTCATCGAGATTGTTGTAACTGGAACTTCACTTAGTTCAGCAATTCTCGTTCCGTAAAGAGTGTCGAGACAGACCACTGCTTTCTTGGACTTTTCTTTAGTGAAGAGTTTTGCTTTTGCAGACAGGTAGTCATCAAAACCGTCATAGTCATCGAAGTGATCGTGGCTGAGGTTTGTAAATCCAGCAACATCAAACACCAAACCATCAACTCTTAGTTGAGTTAGAGCTTGGGCCGAAACTTCAATAGCAACATCGGTAACACCCTTTTCACGCATTCTTGCAATCAGTGCCTGCATCTCAGTTGATTCAGGAGTTGTGAGACGGCTGACGATAACTTCACCTGCAATGTGTCTTTCGGCAGTGGATGTCAGTCCTGTGGTTCTACCTAGCTGGCGGAGGATACCTTCTAGAAGGTAGCTAGTGGAGGTTTTACCGTTTGTTCCAGTGGTACCGAAAAGCAGAGGCATGTTGCCTTCGGTGTTTCCATAAACAAAGGCTGCTATCTCCCCTAGGTGCTTTCTAGGTTCTTCTAAACGCATTACCGGAATTGCTATGCCATGAAGAAGTTCTAGTCCAGCTGAATCTGAAACAACAGCAACTGCTCCCTGCTCAATAGCTTTGGCGATGAAGTTGGCACCATGAGTTTTTACTCCAGGCATAGCAACAAAAAGATCACCGGGTCTTAGATCCCCGGTGTTCATGCTGATGCCAGTAAGTAAGACGCTTTCTGGGTTTCCAACAACATCAAGATTGAATCTCTTTGCGAACACTTCAAGTGGAACAGGAGTGACCAGATCAGGTCGAAGAATTGGAGGGATTGATTGCTTAGGAGTCATTACTTCCACCTAATCGCAATCTTCTTTGACTTAGTAGTTGATGGTGGCACAGCGTAAGTCTTCAGTACCTGCTTCATCACAGAAACGAAACCTGGGGTTGCTCCAAGAGAGTTGCTAATAGTTCTAGATCTGAATGCAGTTACAGCAACTATGTATTTAGGGTCTTCAACTGGAGCAAGTCCAACGAAAGAGACAGCATAGAGTCGTCCGTAACCTTTTCCTTCAGCAATCTGAGCTGTTCCAGTTTTTCCTCCAACACGGTAACCCTGAATTCGTGCTGTCTTACCAATAGAACCGAACTCAACAACTTTCTCAAGCATGTCGATGGTTGTGGCAGCAGTTTCCTCAGTGATTACTTTGACTGGAGCGTCAACGGCGGTTCTAGTTAGAGTTCCAGCATTGTCAACGCAGCCCTCAACTAGTACCGGTGATAATCGAACGCCTTTATTTGCAATTGCCTGAAAGATGCCGGCAGTTTGAATTGGGGTAAGTGATACACCCTGACCGAACATTACAGTCTTGTCAGTCATTTTGTCCCAGTTTTTGTAATCAGCAAGAAGACCTGATGATTCACCTTCAAAGTTCACGCCAGATTTAGATCCCATACCAAACTTCTGCATGTATTCGTATCTTGTCTTAGAGTCAACTTTTCCGCCAAGTTGAACAATTCCTGTATTGGATGAATCGACTAGCACACCGGTAAGTGTGAGTTTGTCTGGTGCATGTTGGTGAGAGTCATTAATTCTTTCTCCCCATGGCATCCGCAGTGAGTATGGGGCAATTACTTCAGATAGTGCCGTTGCTTTACCAACATCAACTGCTGTTGCAGCTGCTACAGGCTTAAGAATTGAGCCTGGTTCAAAGGCAGCTCTAAAAATACGTGAAGAACGGTTCTGGGCCTGAACACCGCTTGGATTATTTGGATCAACAGTTGGAGCTTCAGCCGCTGCCAAAATTCTTCCAGTAGCGACCTCAATCACAATTGCGCTAGCCCAGTCGGCCTTCAATCTTCTAACAGTTGCAGCCATCTCCTGTTGAGCTGAGTACTGCAAATCAGAGTTGATTGAAAGAACCACGTCAGAGCCGTGCTTTACCTGCTGAATAGTCTGCACAGATGAAGGAATACGAATACGGTCCGCTCCTTCAATGTATGTTTCTTTGCCATCGGTTCCGGCAAGGCAAGAGTTCATCATTCGCTCAATACCTTCAAGAGCTGATCCATCTGAACCAACGAAGCCAAGAAGGTTTCCTGCAACCGCACCATCCGGGTAGTGACGTTCTTGCTTTTGGTCAAAGTAAAGCCAAGGAAGTTTCAAATCCTTGAGCCTGGTAAAGACTGCTGCGCTTACAGACTTCTTCAAGTTGGCATACCTAGATGTTCCAGTCATCTTTTCGATTAGAACATCAGTTGGGACATTGAGGATGCCAGATAGTTTCTCAGCCATTTGGTCTTTAGTGAAGGCGACCTTCTCGCCATCGATTGTTAGCACCACTGGGCCGACAATCTTAGGGTCTACGTTTACATCCCAACTAACAACTGTCGTTGCAAGAATGCGGCCATCACTATCAATGATGTTTCCACGAATAGCAGGAATAGTGCGAGTGGTTTCTCTAGCTTGAGTTGATAGCGCGTTTAGACGATCAGCATCCACAACTTGAACATAAATGAGTCTGCCAACGAAGGCCGAAATGACTAGCAGCAATGCGACAACGAATGCCGTGTACCTTTTGTCAGTTTGGCTGGTATGCATCTAACACCTAAGTTCAGTTAGTTCGTAGGCGATTTAGGAATGCCCACCGAAGTTAAAGGTACTTCGGCAGCAGTTGGGTTATTGGTCTTGACACTCTCAGGGTTGGAAGTTTTCAGGATAGGAGCATCAATAGTTGCTGCAGATGCACCGTTCGCCTTAGAAACGTTGCTCTTTACAGTCAAAGCTGCATTGGCAATCAGGTTCTTAGACACAGCCTTGGAGTTTTCTACTGATGCAGGAACAGCAGAACCTAGAACCTTAGCGTCTCTAACATTCAAGAACACTGGGTTTGAATTCACGATCATGCCAAGAGATTTAGCACTGTTAGCTAGATTCTGAGGAGAACGCAGTGAATCAACCTGCTGGCTAACAATCTGGGTCTGAGTAGCTAGAGCTTCAGTGTCCTTCTTCAAAGTTGAGATTGTGTAAACAGCAGTGTCACAAAAATTGTTGACTATTAGACCTGAGATTGAAATTAGGGTTAGGCCGACAATTACTTTTCTAAGGACTGCTTTAGGGAATCTGAAGCTCGCCTGGTTGACTCTTGCAGCTGCCTTTGCCTTCGGTCGTCTTACTGGCTGAACTGTAGTTGTAACAGGTCTTAGATGTCTTCTAGGTGCTAGAGGACGAATCGGTTGGGCTTGTCTCAATACGCTCATGCTGCGTTCCTAATTTTCTGGGCAGCACGAAGTCGAACTGATGCTGATCTTGGGTTTCTAGTTATCTCTTGCTCTGATGCCTTTTCCGCTCCCCTAACAAGAAGGCGAAGAATTGGTGCGTGCTGCTCAAGTTCAATTGGAAGATCTAGCGGAGCTGAGGAAGTTGAGGCAGCGACAAGTGCCTGCTTCACAATGCGATCTTCAAGTGACTGGTATGAAAGAACCAAAACTCTTCCATCAACCTTGAGTGCATCGATTACTGCAGGAATTGTGTCTTCAAGGATTTCAAGTTCACGGTTCACTTCAATACGTAGTGCCTGGAATACTCGCTTAGCAGGGTGACCAGAGCTCTTACCTGGGATGAATGGAACAACCTTAGAAATTATGTCGGTGAGCTGCTTACTAGTTGTGAATGGAGACTTGGATCTGATCTTCACAATCTGACGTGCAATGGCTCTCGCGTATCTCTCTTCACCATAGGTTTTGAAGATGCGGTTTAGATCATCTTCGTTGTATTCGTTGAGAACTTTGGCTGCGGTAAGTTCTTCAGTTGAGTCCATTCGCATATCCAGTGGAGCGTCGAATGAATACGCGAAGCCTCTCTCTGTTTCATCAAGCTGCATTGAAGATACGCCTAGATCTAGAAGAACTGCATCGGCAAGATTTAGACCTAGTTCTTCAAGTACTTCTGGAATTTCGCTATAAACAGCTTGAACAAGGTGAATGCGATCTGCGAAAGGAGCAAGACGCTCACCAGCTAGTCGAAGTGCATTTTCATCACGATCGATTCCAACAAGAACTAAGTTTGGAAATCTCACTAGAAATGCTTCGCTGTGACCACCAAGGCCAAGAGTTCCATCAACCAGAATTGCTGAGTCTCCTTTTAAAGCTTCGCCAAGGATTTCAATGCAACGTTCTAGAAGAACTGGTTCGTGGAGTGATGAGATTTCTGACATTTGTTGCTTTTAGTTCCTAGAACCTAAACCCCATCCATTTGCACCTTTTGGTTGCTGCTTTAGGAATCGGGGGAGAAATCCAAAGCCAAATAGCTGGAGATTAGGAACTAGGAATTAATTCAGCCTCACCTCCCCCTCGTTGTAATTTGCGAAAGCTTCAGCACCAGCATTCATAAATGCGGCACGAGTTTCTGGGTTCCAAATTTCAATGTGCTTACCGGCACCAGCTACGACAAGTTCGCGTCCTAGGCCTGCCCACTCGCGAAGATTTGAAGTGACCAAGATTCTTCCTTGACCGTCAGGAGTCTGCTCATCAGCATCACCAAAGAAGTGACGGGTTAGCACTCTAAAGTCCTGTGTTCCAACGGTTGTGTTGGCGGTTAGAGCTTCAGCTCTGCTCTCGTATTCAGCCCTGGTCATTACAACGACACAGTTCTCTTGTCCTTTAGTTAGGACGACCCCTCCAGCCAGACGATCTCTGAACTTAGCCGGAAGGATCAGACGGAACTTCTCATCGAGTTTGGGATAGCTAGTACCAATGAACACTTGCTCGCCCTTT